>VOFB01004456.1_pt1 | contig 92588 bp, 124 predicted proteins | sample 5384141 | NCBI WGS metagenome assembly VOFB01 (sample SAMN12384721, study PRJNA508395) | human gut metagenome | isolation source: healthy gut A | host: Homo sapiens | reverse complement strand
ATCAGATCATCTTTACAGATAAAGATCAAAAAATATTTATAAAACAGGTCTGATGAACGATCCGAACCTGACGGACAGGCTATATGGATGTGGAGCAGTATTCGCAAAAGATATCGATAAGCAGATGTCACCGATCATCAGCATCCTGCTGACAGGGGTTTTGCCATTGATCCTTTTATCGCACTGGGAAATTATATGGCGAAGAAACTGATGGAGCATGCCGGAGGAAAAAATTCGATGGCTTTTGAATGGGAAAAAGCAATGCGAAGATTTATGTGCAATCCAGTGAGGGAATCCGTTTTTCAGACGTTGCAGGAGAAGATGAGGCGAAAGAAAACCTTTCAGAGATCGTTGATTATCTTCACAATCCGAAGAAGTATACCGATGTAGGTGCGTCTATGCCAAAAGGTGCCCTTCTTGTAGGACCTCCGGGAACCGGCAAAACAATGCTTGCAAAAGCAGTGGCGGGTGAATCAAATGTACCATTTTTTCTCAATGTAACTGCCGGATCTTGCAGGCCGTGAAGCAATTTTAAAGGTTCATGCAAAGAAGATAAAAGCATCTGATGATGTTGACCTGCATACGATTGCACGTATGGCATCGGGTGCATCCGGTGCGGAGCTTGCCAATATTATAAATGAAGCAGCATTACGTGCTGTCCGTAGTGGAAGGACCGTCATAAATGAATCTGATCTCGAAGAAAGTATAGAAGTGGTTATTGCAGGATATCAGAAGAAGAATGCGGTTCTTTCAGATCAGGAGAAGAAGGTTGTTGCATATCATGAGATAGGACACAGTCATTCAGCACCGGTCCAGAAGATTACGATCATCCCGCGTACCTCAGGTGCACTCGGCTACACTATGCAGGTTGAGCAGGGTGATAAATATCTGATGACGAAAAAAGAACTTGAGAATAAGATTGCTACATTTACAGGCGGACGTGCGGCAGAGGAAATCGTATTTGGTGAGATCACGACCGGAGCCTCCAATGATATCGAACAGGCAACAAAAATTGCAAGAGCGATGATCACCCGCTACGGCATGACAGATGAATTCGACATGGTGGCAATGGAAAACGTGACCAACCAGTATCTTGGCGGCGATACGTCTCTTTCCTGTTCAGCAGATACCCAGAAGGAAATTGATGAAAAAGTCGTGCAGCTCGTAAAAGCAGAGCATGAAAAAGCAAGAAAAATCCTTGCTGAAAACAGGGAAAAACTGGACGAACTGGCTATGTACCTGTATGAGAAGGAAACAATTACAGGTGACGAATTTATGGATATTTTAGATAGAAAATAATGTAGTTAATTAGATAATCAATGTCATTTAGATAAGAAAAATAGTTAGTAGTTCTGAAAAATGGAATTATTTTATATAAAGGAGCGGACAAATTCTCATTTACAGGGAGCGGAAGATTGAGCTGGATAAAATACCCAGCTCAATCTTCCACATGGAATACATCTTCGACCAGCATATTAAAGTACTTTGATATCCGCAGCATAAATTCGGCAGATGGGGTGCTGTCCCCACGTTCTATCCTGCCGACAGTTTTGGTGCTGTATCCGATAGCAGCGGCAAGGTCATCCTGGTAAATGCCACGCTGTTCCCGGATTTCTATATCATGCTATAATTAAGGCATTCCAGATAGCAGGTATATATTTGTTTGCATGATTAACAGACGGCTGGCTACTTGTTATGCAAAAGTAAATGCGACCCGTCTATTTAATACCTATTGACAAATCGATTACTATCTGCAGCTTCGGTCTAATTACTTTTTAACGAATAAATCTGGCATTAAATGCACTTCATCTGGCGGGATGAGGTGCATTTTTAATAATGACATTAATGCTTTGAAATCTTCATCATCCTCTTCTACGAGCTCGTATGGACTTTTATTTCCAAGTCCAGGACGTTTTACACTATTGATATGATTCATTAATAAAGTCATATCTTCTTGCGTGTATGGGTTTAAGCTTTTTCCTTTTGGCACGGCATAACGAATAAATTCATGATTCTTCTCGATACACCCTTTTGCCATGAAGCCATTGGATCACAGTAATAAAGGCTTGTTCTATAAACTAGGAAGCCATCCTCATCCAGCGTAAGTTCTAACTCATCTACCTTCTTGAATTCGCTGCCGTTGTCAGTTAATATAACCGAAACAACCGTCTAAAAACATCTATTCCCAATCCTGTCTCGAGATAGTCCAGAACCCTTTTACGGATTCTGCTTTTCCATCTGGCATCAGGAATAGTAGCATTACGTTGTTCTTTCTAAAGATCATTGTAAGCAAACGCTTTCCAGATTCTCTAACGCCTTTTACAGTATCCATTTCTGTTACTTCATCTTCTGAATATTTGAATTTCATCGCATACTCAAAATCCTCATATGTCCTACACTGTCTATACTCCATTGAGTGAAATCCATTGATATCGTTGTACTTTTTCTTTCGTGGTTTGTAGCCTGTCTTTCTTCTTAAATCTATGTTTTTAATAGATAAGGCACCTTCATCGATATAGTTATAAAGTGTTCTCAAACACACTGGCATTTCATTTTCATGTTCTGCATATATGTGTGTTAAAGGCTGGCCTTTCTTAACAAGTCGAGTCACAAGTTCATCCAATTCTTCCTTCTTTTCATCAGAAAGTCTAACTCCTTGTCGACTCTCCGATCTACGACGAGTTACAGCTGCATCAGCGAATTTCGCACTGTAAATATACTTATCTTTGTTGCAAAGCTTTTTATCCTTACAGTTATTACAAACATACGGAGGCGAATCAAACTTATGGCAAGCAACTGATACATATCTATCGCATACCTTGGTACAATCCACTCCTCTGCAAAGTCTACACTTTGTATTACAGGCTTCTTCATCACAGCCGCACAAATTCCTTACTGTGCATTGTCTTGCCATGCGGCAATCTTTTCCATTCGGGTAATTACCTTTAATGAAGGTTCTGTTTTCTTTAACTTCATGTGCAATAGTAGATGGATGTCTGCGAAGTCTTTTTGCTATTTTTTTGAATGACTCCCCGATGCATATCCCAGTTTCTATTGCTATTCGATCTGACAGGTCCATTTGTCCGCTAGCATTGTAATAATTCATATCTGCTCCTTTCCCAGCAGATAGTAATCGATATAACCAATATATCATGCCTTGGAAAGGGCTGTAGAAAAAAAGTAAACTAGACCTTTTATAGCCATTTTCAGTTGTCAAAGTACAGGTTTAATTTTTCATTTTAGGTTTTCTTATTGTCAATTATGCAAAATAATGTGTCCAATAAAAAGGACTTGCAATTTTATCGGCAATGTCCTGTGATAGCAGAAGCATTAGATTTTTCAAGAACTTTTCCAAATATGTCTAAGCGGTCGTTTTCTCCAACCTTGATAGGTGCATACTTTTCATTAAGCGAGATAAGGAAAATTCCGTCTTTATCGTTTTGTAATTTCTTGATGTAGGCTTCTCCGTTTAGAGCGAAGATGCCGATTTCTCCATTAGCAACAGATTCCTGTTGTAATACCCATGCAATCTGACCATCGTGGAATTCAGGTTCCATACTGTCACCACTAATGCGGACACCGAAAGTAGTATCTTCCGGCAGGATAGATTCATCTATGCGTACAGTCTCTTTCGGTCCGTCTACAAGGAAGTTACCGGTTCCGGCTGATACGGCATTTTCAAAAATATCAATGCTACGGAATGGAATTATCTTAGCAGTCTGCTTTTCATACATGCCGGATGCGTGGAGCAGATGGATGTAATCCATAGCTTTTTCCCTGCCTTCATCAGTAAGTGATGAAAAAGGATCAGCAGGATTTACTCCAAAATATGCTTCATACATGTTAGTAATACCAAGGATTCTACACACTTTGTAAAATATGGTAACGCTTGGTTCAGCAAGATTTCTCTCCCAGTTGGATATGGCTTTATAGGAAATGGTGATGCCTTCCTTTGCCAGTTCATCAGCGAGATCCTGCTGGAGCAAGCCTTTCTTTTTTCTATATGTTGAAATGATTTCTCCGATTGAGTACATACATACGCCTCTTTTCTTTCATTTTGTTGATTTCAAATGTCTCTTTTCACTCCATAGTATATAGCAATAGTGCCAATTACTTGGGGTTATACTATGCCCTGTAAGAAACATTACTCATATACTTGGACTAAAGGTTATGGTAGTGACAGATTAAATGCAGGAGGTTATGCAGATGGGAGACAGGGTAATACTTCATTCAGATATCAACTGTTGCTATGCTTCGATTGAGCATCTGCATCATCCGGAGCTTGCAGGAAAGCCACTGGCAGTAGGCGGTGACCCGGAGGCAAGACATGGGATTGTCTTAACAGCCGACTATATTGCCAAGAAGTACGGTGTGAAAACAGGAATGGCAGTATCTTTTAAAAAGCGAAGCTTTGAAGAAGGAGATTGATAATCTTTTAGTATCTCAGAACCTGTATTCAAAAGAATTATAAGATTGATGAAGACTGGGAAAACCTTATCAATAAATATCTGAAATGCAGAAAGCTTAACAAAGAGCTGGCAGATGCATTTGTTGACAAGGTACAGGTGTTTGAAGGTGGCAGAATTTCCGTAAATCTGGTTTATGATGATTGTCTGGAAGAACTGTTACAGGTAAAAAATAAGAGAGAAGGTGATTTGAATGAGTAAGATAACTGCTATGTATATTCGCCTTTCTATGGAAGATGAAGATGTATCATTAAATCGGAAAGAGGAGAGTAACAGTATATCCAGCCAGCGGGAATTGTTAAAAGCATATATTGAAAATCATTCGGGCTTAAGGATACGAAGGTACAGGAATACTGTGATGATGGATTTACCGGAACAAAATTTGAAAGACCGGATTATATGAAGCTTATGGAGGATGTCCGGGCTGATAAAATATCCTGCATTGTTGTAAAGGATTTATCCAGACTCGGAAGGGATTATATTGAAGTCGGTAGTCTTCTGGAGCAGATATTTCCACTTTATCAGGTACGGGTTATTGCAGTTAATGACAATTATGACAGCGATAATTATGATGGTTCCACGGGCGGTATGAATGTTGCGTTTAAGAATTTAATCTATTGATTGCTTTGAGGAATATGTCAGTTACGAAGCATGGGAAGATGGCAAATGCATCGGTGCGTCAAGTGTAATCTTTTCGTATCACAAGTATTTTCATTATCAGGATCCGAAGCTTCGTGCGCGCGTCGAGGGTAATGAGATCATTGTATCGGCAGAGGCATATGCAAAGAGCGTGGAAATCTTAAATGAAAATGAGGATATGGTTCTTGAGGATAACTATTTTGATATGAATGCGGGTGAGAAGCGTGTACGGATCATAAGCGGAGAACCGGTCGGGCTAAAAAGTAAGAAGTGTATATGATATTTAAGAAAGAATAAAGGCTTTGGGGCATTGAAAGAATGTCCCAAAGCCTTTATTTTTAAAAATAAACTTTGTTGGAGCGGATCCGGAAAAAATTAAAATGGTTACCAGAGTGTTTAGGCGTACAATCGCCTGAAACCGGATGGAGAGATAGAAAAAAAAGTCGAATGGGTGTAAGTTTACGTTGACAACTAAAACAACATGGTGTATATATGTGTATATACACATACACAGACGGAACAAAACTTTGCACGAATGAAAATACGAGGTAAAGGCATGGAACAGACAATGATCAAAACCGAGAACGTATCCAAGAGATTCGGTTCATTTGCATTACAGGACATCCATTTTGAACTTCCGGCAGGTTATATCTGCGGACTGATCGGGGAGAATGGTGTGGGGAAAACCACACTGTTAAACATTCTGGCGGGACTTTATGAGTACGATGGAACGATTTCTATACAGGAGAAGGAGTACCGTACAAATCAGATGGAATTACAGCAGGATATTGGATTTGTGTTTCATGAGGAATGGTTCGATGACTGGGATTCTCTGATCGCAAACAGCAGACATTATGGAAAATATTATAAAAATTATGATGAGACACTGTTAAAGGAATATCTTAAGAGATTCCGGTTGGATGGAAAGAAAAAATATAAGAAACTGTCTAAGGGAGAAAAGCTGAAGTTTGCATTTGCTTTTGCGCTGGCGCATCATCCGAAACTGTTGCTGCTCGATGAGCCGGGGGCGAATTTTGATCAGACCTTCTGTGAAGAATTCCATCATATTTTAAGAGAATTTACCGCGGACGGAACGAAGAGTGTGATCCTCTCGACACATATTACTTCGGATGTGGACCGGTTTGCGGACTATCTGCTGTTGCTTAAGAAAGGCAGACAACTGTTGTATGGCGATATCGAGTCGGTCCGTGATGCATACCGGATGGTGGCAGGCGAGCGTCATGCGTTGAGGGCTTTTGGCGGGCGGCTGGTCTATATGGAGGAGACACCGGTGGGCTGTAGTGCTCTGGTCAAACATGATCACGCGGAGTATGACCGGGCACTTAAGGTGTGGGAGCCGGACACGGAGGAACTGATGTATTATCTGGCGAAAGGAGCGGAGCATGGAAGAGGCAATCGAATATAAGAATGTGATCAGAGAATATTTTCTGGAATATAAGAACCGTGATCAGGTATTGAAAAGTATCTTTTATGTGATCCTGTTTGGCGCATCGTTTTTGCCTTTTGTATTTGGCAGTGCAAAGGAAGGGCTTGGGTATATATGGCTCACATTTCCGATGGCTCTTGCGCTGTTTGCAGCAATCACACATACGAGTGCCCTGCCGACGATGCTGTATCTGGTTCCCGGATCGAAAAAGCTGCGCGAGGAATATATCCGGAGAATGTTAAAGGTTAAGATTGGCCTGCCGCTTGCGTTGTGTGCGGTAATCGATATCATCCTGCTGATCGTGCAGCCGATGATGATAAAAGGCGTGATCCTGCAGCTGGTAACGGTGTTCTTTATGTCCTATTGTGTGGGCATTACAAACGACGGACTGGTCTGGCGGAATAATGCGTCGCGGGCAGCTTATGGGCAGGTAAGTTATTTTAACGGACGAAATCACGGTATTCAGTGTGATCGCAAGCTGCGTGATGATTGGCATCTGTTCTTCGGAGATTTCGAATGTGGAATTTTGGGTTGCGCTTGTTATTTATCTCATCATTTACGCACCTCTTTCTTATGCGCTTCACAAGCGTTGGGGTGGAATCAGAGAGAAACTCGCCGTCTATGAACTTGCAACGAAGGAGGAGACATGGGACTGGTAATCGTCATTGAACCGCATGGAACGTATGCCATCTACGAGCAGATCGTCAATCAGATCAAGAATCAGATCATATCCGGTGAACTGCAGCCGGACGAGGCGCTGCCGTCCATTCGGGGACTGGCAGCGGATATCGGCGTCAGCGTGATCACGACGAATCACGCGTATGAGGAACTGGAGCGGGAGGACTGATCCGTTCCGTTTCCAATAAAGGATTTTATGTGTGCAAATACAACACGGATTATCTGCACGAAAAGCAGCTGATGGAATTGGAAAAACGCCTGCAGGAGTGGATTACGCTTGCAAAACAGGCGGGACTTGGAACTGAGGATATTCGTGAGATGCTGGAGGGATTGCTGTAAGATGGAAGATATTATTTTTCTGCGAAGCAGGTACAGGGGAAGAAAGCGTTATTCGGCAAAGGCAGGTTCGCTTTGCAAAATGTGGATTTTGAACTTCCAAGTGGATATATTATGGGAATCATCGGGGAAAACGGTGCCGGAAAGACGACATTCTTCCGCTATATTATGGAGGAAAAGAAGCATTATCGCGGCAGCTTTTATCTGGACGGAACCGATATCGCGGAAGATCATGCGTGGTCGATGAACCGGATCGGATTTGTCTCTGAGGAGCGGTTGTTTTTGCGGCAGAAGAGTGCAAGAGAGAATGCAAGGATGCTGGGCAGCTTCTATGATACCTTTGATATGGATCAGTTTGCTGCGCTGATGGAGCAGATGGATCTTACCACGGCACGGACCGTGGAGAAGATGTCGCGCGGTGAGAATATGAAGTTTCAGCTTGCATTTGCCCTCGCACACAAACCGAGGCTTCTTCTTTTAGATGAGCCGACTGCGGGGATGGATCCGATCTTCCGCAAGGAATTTTACAGGTTGCTCCGGCAGCAGTTGGAAGTGCTGGACTGTTCCGTGATCATGTCGTCGCACTTAGAGGATGACATCCGGAAAGAATTTGATTATATCGGACAGTTTGAGCATGGGGAATTTACTTCGTTTTATGAGAATGCATAAGGCGTTGTGGCAGTGAAGGTTATGCGGTGAGACGGCAATGGTTGAGTGAAGTGCAGAAAAATGTGCTTGAATCGAAACACATGGGTATTATGTGTAAAAGACAGGAGTGTCGAGGATGACGATAGAGGATAAGAAGCAACAGGAAAATTTGAAGAATTTTGACCGGAATTTAAAGGCGAGCACGGATACCAGCTGGCATGGTTTTTATACTGGATGTTTGCAGCTGTTGTGCTAGTGTTAGGGATGACGCTGATTTTGATGGAATATTTTATCGGGATGCGTGGCTGATACTGTGCTATGTGTGGATGGTCGTTTTTATGGATAACTATGTATTGGCACCGTATCAATGGAGCAATGAAGCCTTCAGCAGGAGGATGCAAAAATCGGATGCGGTTTCAAAAATACTTCGGTTTGTTCCGGTTTCGGGAAAAAACTACTTCCGTGTGAGGATTCAGTATCTTTGGAAGTTTGTGTGGAAATTTGGCGCATTTGCCATGCTGATCGTGATCGGAAGCATGAGCTTTACGCAAAAAATTTCTCTTGTGAGGGTGATGGAAGGTGTTCTTTTATTTTTGACCGGACGATGCTTATTGGGTATATTGAGTTGAAGGAATCACTTTTTTGCAGATAATGCCTAAAAGAACAAAGTGCCTGACACAATAAACATCATATAATATGCTGAATTCCCTCACAGATCCTGCGGGCAACCACCGGATTGTTCATGGTATACAGGTGAATTCCATCGGTATCGTTTGCCAGCAGATCAATGATCTGGCTTAACGCATACGACATACCCGCATCAAATAAAGCTGCCTTGTTATCTTCAAATCTATGAATGATCTTCTGGAAACGTTCCGGGAAAGAAGCTCCGCACATCGTAATCATTCGCTTGATCTGCGCGGCATTGATGACCGGCATGATGCCAGGAACAATTGGCACATTGATATCCGCAATCCTGCAGTCCTCCACAAAACGGTAAAACTGTGTGTTGTCAAAAAACAACTGGGAAAGCAGCACTTCTGCTCCGGCATTTACCTTTTCCTTCAGGTGGCGGATCTCTTCAATCTTATTGGCAGATTCCGGATGACATTCCGGGTAGCAGGCACCTAAAAAGCAGAAATCCCCCTTCGGTTTCAGATAGGAAATGAGGTCGGATGCATGCTTAAAATCATCTTTTTCGGTAAGATCCGGATTTCGGTCTCCGCGCAGTGCCAGCACATTCTGGATGCCTTCTGCGGTAAGGATTCTGGCAAATTCGTCAATTTCCGCGCGGTTGTAATGCAGGCAGGTCAGGTGCACAACCGGCTCCACATGGTAGTTCTGCTTGATCTTTTTGGCAAGTTCAATCGTGCGGTTACAGTTTAAGCTGCCGCCCGCACCAAACGTCACGCTGATAAAATCCGGCTGCAGTTCGCACAGCACATCAAGTGTCGCATCAATATTTTTCAGTTCACTGTCCTTTTCGGAGGAAATATCTCAAAAGATAAGCTTTTTTTATGATTACATGCGTCAGAAATTTTCATTTTAATACCGTCTTTCGTTCAAAATTATTGTAATTACCCTGATTATAGCAGGAAAAAATAAAACTGTATAATACATAAATGATGCATTTCTCCATAGATTCAGGCTATAGCAGGAAAAATCAGCAATACGATTGGAATCAGCACGGTGCGGGTAGCAGTTCTTTTAAGAAAAATGGAGTCCAAAGATCTGGTTGGAAAAGAAAATAGAACACATAGTTTTACAGATAATGAACATAATAAAATTGCAACATAAAAATGCAACAATTCTTATAAGAATGTTGCATTTTTATTACATCTTTATATCGGATGGCATTTCTGGAACTTAACCCCTAAAATAAAAATTTCAAATTTTTGATTACAGATCTATTTTCAAATAGACGGAATCCTTTTCATCCTGCTCAATTCCAAGATAGCGTTTGGTGACATCATAGGAAGAGTGATTGAACAAACCCATAAGCAGTGCAGGCTGTGCCCCCTGTTTCCATGCGTGGTAGCCAAACGTTTTCCGCATGGAGTGACAGCTGACCATGCGGCTGTTTGTGGTTTGGGCTGCAGCTTCCTTTACAATGCGGTACGCTTGCGAACGGTTGATGGGATGCTGCCGGTCAGTGTTTTTGCAAAACAGATAATCACATTCCTGTGGAAAACAGGCATCCATATACCATCGTAGGGCATTCTTGGCATTTTTGTTGAGTGCAATGTAATTTTGTTTTCCGGTTTTCTGTTCCAGTATAAGCAGATGTTCACGGAAACGCTGCGTGTAAAAATCATAGACATCGGACCATTGCAGCTGTAAAAGGTCACTGATGCGCAATGCCGTATTAAGACCGAGGATAATCAGGGCATAGTTGCGGGGGTGTGGTTTGACCGTCTGGTAGTACGTGCTGAATTTTTGCAATTCCTTGCGATTTCGAATCGGTTGTGTGGTTCCCATTTTGTTGCCCTTTCATAGAAGTCGGATTCTTGAGTGATAGTACAGAAATGCATGGTAATCCGTATATATCCCCACGTCAAGATGCAACATTCTTATAAGGAGAGTTGCATCCTCTGGATGAAGGGGAATAAACATGGAGGTTCTTATGCTGAAACTGAGCTTGAAACCGGGCGAATACATTACATTGGGAGATAACATTAAAATTATTTTCTCCGGAGGCTCTGCCAACAACATACATCTGCTGGTGGATGCACCGCGCGAAATAAATGTTGCCAGAAACAGTGCGGGCAAAGACAAAAAGCCATCGCCTTATTATAGAGAAAAAGGAATTTCAAAAACAGCACAGCGTGAGATTGCAGAAATCCTCATGCGCGAAAAGCGCAACCAGTCGCATGTCAGCGGGGAGGAGACCGTGACATACAAAACGGTAATAAGCAAGGCGATCCTGGGGACATATAGAAAATTTTTGCTCTGTTATGTCCCGCTTTTTTGGCACAGTGGGACATATAGAATCATTCCTTTGCATTATGTCCCTTATGTCTGCGGCAATGGGACATATAGCGTTTTTTCTGGCATATATGTCCCGGGAAACAAAAGAAAAGGGACATAGCCGATAAGTTTCCATGCATATGTCCCAGTGAGCAAAAGAAAAGGGACATAGCCGATAAGTTTCCATGCATATGTCCCAGCGAGCAAAAGAAGAAGGACATAGCCGGTAAGTTTCCGTGCATATGTCCCAGTGAGCAAAAGAAGAGGGACATAGCCGATAAGTTTCCGTGCATATGTCCCACAAGAAGAAAAAGAAGAGGGACATAGCCAATAAGTTTTTATACATATGTCCCGAAAGAGAGAAGAAAAAAATTCAGTCAGCAGATTTTCACACATATGCCAATATCCAGAAGGCAATGTGCATAAAAATCCCGCCACAGAGGGAGGAAAAGATATTCTGTGGCGGATCTATAAGAAAAATCGCTTTCGCGAATTGTTTTTAGTCGGAACTGACAGCACCCCAACACCGTTTGTTAAAATACAACAGCCCCTTTTGTTTTAGTGGTTTTATATTACCAGTGCATTATGAACAGGTTGTGACAACATGCTAAAGAGTTTATGAAAATTCGAAACAACTTATAAACTTAGGCATAAATTTCTCAGCATGGTTCCTGGGCAGCAGGCGATTTTTTAAGGGTTCCCCAGATATGTCGATTCATGGACATCTAGTGTGTGATTGCTTATACAAAGACTTTTCTGTGCAAATCCGGAGATATCCGAACATTAAAATTTCCCTGTCCGAACAAGCCTCTTAAATCAATGTAAGTCGAGAATTACAATGAAAAGATTGGAGCAGTTAGTGGACAATAACAAACAATTAACTTTTCAATAAGCTGTGGATAGGTTATACTATTCATAGCTTATTTTTTGTGGAAAAAAGAAGGGGGGCTTCTATGGCAAACAGTTTAAAATTACCGGTTGGAATTGAAAATTTTGAAGAAATCCGAAAGTTTGGATTTTATTACATGGATAAAACAAAGCTTATAGAACAACTGGTGGAAACCGGAGGCAAAGTAACTCTTTTTACCCGTCCGCGCCGTTTTGGAAAAACATTAAATATGAGTATGCTCCGGGCTTTTTTTGAGGCAGGCGCGGATACGACATTGTTTGACGGGTTATATATTGCGGGAAACAAGGAAATTTGCGAACAATATATGGGAAAATACCCGGTCATATTTCTTTCACTCAAGAGCGTGGAAGGATTATCTTATGAGGATGCAAGGTATCGTATCACAGAGCTGGCAGGAAGAGAGGCACAACGTTTTTCATTTTTGTCAGAGAGTGACAAACTATCTGATAATGAAAAGGAGCAGTATCAGGCAATTGTCGCATTGCATAATGGTAAATATTCTATGGATGAGAATATACTGACATCAAGCATATATATACTGTCACATTTATTGCATAGGCATTATGGACAAAAAACCGTAATCCTCATAGATGAATATGATGTTCCACTGGATAAAGCGTTTCAGAATGGCTATTATCGGGAGATGGTTTCACTCATTAGGGGACTTTTCGGAATGGCTTTAAAGACCAATGATAGTCTGCAGTTTGCCGTTTTAACAGGATGCTTGCGTATTTCCAAAGAAAGTATTTTTACAGGATTTAACAATTTCGAGGTTTTGTCGGTTTTAAATGTTCCGTATGATGAGAGTTTTGGATTTACGGACAATGAGGTTGAAAAACTTCTGGATGATTACACGTTTTCAGACCACTATCCGGAAGTTAAGGAGTGGTACGATGGTTATCATTTCGGAAACACCGATATTTACTGTCCGTGGGATGTTATCCGGTATTGTAAAAGCCTGTGTGCAGATCCGAACGCAATGCCAGAAGATTTCTGGTCGAATTCAAGCGGCAATGCCATTGTGCGTAGATTTATAGACAAAGCGGATGTCCAGACAAAAAACGAAATCGAGCGTCTGATTGCAGGAGAATGTATTGAAAAAAGAAATCTCGCTGGAACTCACGTATGATGAGCTTGATAAAAGCATTGAAAACCTGTGGAGCGTACTTTTTACCACCGGATATCTGACGCATCAGGGACGTACAGAAAGCGGAAAATACCGCCTGACCATACCAAACAGGGAAATTAAAAACCTTTTATAAAGAAAATCAGGGAATGGTTCAGCGATGTGTCCAGGAATGACGGTAAAAACTGGAAGAATTCAGCAATGCATTTTTGGAAAAAAATCCGGAAAAAATTGAGCAGATCTTTGGAGATTATCTGTGGAACACGATCAGCATAAGAGACACAGCGGTTGCAAAAGAAAAGAAAGAAAATTTCTATCATGGCATTCTGCTTGGTCTGCTGGGCTATAAAGCAACCTGGCTTACAAAGTCAAATGCCGAGTCCGGAACCGGCTACAGTGATATTTTGGTTGAGGTGCCGGACAACCGGACAGGAATCGTAATCGAACTCAAATATGCAGAAAATGGAGATATGGATGCGGCATGTGCCAAAGCACTGGAGCAGATAGAGGAAAAAGACTATGTGGATAGGCTGAGACAGGACGGAATGAGGAACTTTATTAAGTATGGAATTGCGTGCTTTAAGAAGGATTGTAAGGTTGTGGTTGGAGAATAGGACAGGGAAATTCAGGAAATGTTTAGTAGTTAATGGATGGTTGTAAAATGCACGGAAATATTAGAACCTTTGCTTCTGCAAAAGAATGTTTGAAAGTGGTTAAGGAGAATCTGAAAACATATGGAATTATTTTTTAGATATAGAAATGCCTTACATTTCAGGGTTGGGAGTCGAATCCTTTTTTAGAAAGCTGAAATACATGATTGGACTGAGCAATTTTCATTCCTATAAACCACAGTATATCGAACAGGAGATATGGGCAAAACTGATCACTTATAACATCATGGAAACTGTGATAAACTATATAGTGTTGGAAACAAACGATACAAAACATGCGTATAAAGTCAATTTTACAATAGCTGCACATATCTGCATCTGCAGAGTCTTTTTCTGTCTGAACATGGAGAAGGACAAATATGACGTGATGTCTTTATTGCCAAAGAAATTAATCCCTGTCTGGAATGATCTTCAGTACTCAAGACTTCAAGCAACCCATTTCTGGAAAACCACGATATTTCATATGTAAGGCTGCATAAACATCATTATCATTATAACTTTTTAAGAGGCAGATTCGCAATCAGCCTTTTGTTGTACCATAAACAGCAAGAAATTTTCCTGCTTTCAACTGGTTTGTGGATACAGGAACATGACTAATGCTATATTTCTATGAATATTCCCAACTCGTATCACTAACTAAGTGACATTGGTTCTGAACAGTTACTTTCTTTTTTCCAAGTATTCATAAATACATTGGATGCATGGATAAACAGTTAACCCTTCAATAAGCTGTGGATAGTTTATACTACTTATAGCTTATTTTGTGGAAAAAAAGAAAGGGGAGGTTTCTACACAGCATGATTCCTTTCCCCTCGCTGTTTGCATATTCCCAGACAATCATCTATGGCATCATGGGAAACGTTTATTAAATCTGTTGCGTTGTCTCCTATCAAGGAAACTCTTGAAAAAATCGTCTTTACGAATGGTTTTTCAGTCAAATGTCTGGGTGATTTTTCTGTAATCATTTGGAGCCATTCCCACATAGGATGAAAAAACCCGGTTGAAATACCGCTGATTTGGATATCCGACTAAATCGGAAATATCTGTTATTTTTTGTCGGTTTCTTTCAGAAGGCGCTTGGATGCTTCCACTCTTTTTTCTGTTAAAATCATAGTAAAGTTTTTTCCTGTGTGTTGACGAATCAGACGGCTGACATAGGAAGGATTTCGCTGTACATATTCAGATACACTGGTCAGACTGATGGATTGATTGTAATTGGATTTTATATATTTCAATACCTGCTCAACAATAGTGTTTCCGTTTGTCTTATATTGGGTATTCACCAGTTTGCATATAGATGTGACAATCGGGAAAAAATCTAGTTACAGAAAAATCCTTTTCCGTGCAGTTCTTTAGAGTATTTAATTTATCATAGATTTCATCTTTTAAATCATCGTTTTGCGATATTTCACGCAAAGTAAAGGAGATGGAGGAAAGCAGGAAAAAAAAGATTTCCTCACTTATAATTTTATTCCCAGATAAATCAGATGTAAAACTATCCAGACATTTTATGGCTTCTTTGGTGTTACCGGCTAAAATTTGTGTTGAAAGAAACTGCGTCTTTTCGTGAACATTAAACAGGTCATATGATTGTGTGCTTAAATCGTCATAGAAAATAATTAAATCATCGGAATGGTTCTCATAATGGGACTGGCATATGGTTATCTGACGCCTCAGAGTATTTAACTGGTTAAAATTATTGGAAAGGCTGCTTATGCTGATCTGGAATATAACATCATTTCCATCCAGTTCATTTAATAGAAGTTCCATATCTTTCATCATGGCATAATTTGAGATGCCATTATTATCTGAAGGATAAATCCAGTATAGAATATCTCCAATATTATATAACAGAGCCTCGGAATCTCTTTTTTTTTGCCAGTTCTGCCAGATGTGAGTAATAATATTTTTCTTCTATTTGATTGGAAACAGCGTCTGTATGAAGATGACATTTTAAAACAACAAGTCTGAAATTGGTGATGTTTATGTGCAACAGATCTTTTTGCACAAGCAGTTGCTCCTCAGACAGTGGAGAGGCCAGAAAAGCAACTCTTGCAAAAACTGATTCCTGATGTAAGATACATTTTCATTGAAATAATTTTGTAATACCTTATAATTATTTTCTCGCCGTTTTATGGATTCAAGTTTTGCAGTAGCATGACGTATGCATGATAATGTAGATTCCGGATCTATAGGTTTTAAAATATAATCAAATACATTATAACGGATTGCGGCCTGGGCATATTCAAATTCAGAATATCCTGTAACCAAAATTACGAGTATTTCCGGATAAGATTCCTGTATATATTGTGTCAGCTCAAGACCGTCTTTTACTGGCATCCGTATGTCGGATAGTACGATACTGGGATGTTGGCTTTCAATAATTTCTATTGCTCCCGGAACATCTGGTGCACATAAAATATCAGAAAAAAGAAATAGAACTTTCTGATATAAGCCGGGCAAGTTTTCTGCGTTGAATTTCTTCGTCATCTACAATTAAGATTTTCATAGATCGCTCCTTTTTGGTATTTGTATAAGAATATGTGTTCCACCTTTGTTATTTTTTTGTATCGTAATTCCATAATTATTTCCGTATGTAAGACGGAGTCTTTTTTGTATATTCACTAGACCGACACCGCTGCATCCGGAAAGGTTTTCTCAGAATCATCCGATGGATTCCAATGATTGATGTTATCCATAATTTCATCTGGAATTCCACCGCTGTTATCTTTTATGTGTAGAATAATAGATTTTTCATCAGAGTCTGCGGTAACGGCAATGATGACTTCGTTTAGGGAATTATGAAAACCGTGTATAATTGCGTTTTCGATCAAAGGCTGCAGTGTCAATTTCGGAATGGTATATGCATGCAGTTCTTCTGGTACATCAATCAGAACAAGCAGTTTATTCTGATAGCGGATTTTCTCAATGAATAAATAATTTCTCACGTATTCTAATTCCTTTTCAGGGGAACAATATTTCTTTCTTTTATGGCAAACCTTAATAATTTGCTCAAAGAAATAATAGCTTCCTGTGCTTCCGTTTTTTTCTGCAAAGAAATAAGACCATTAATACAGTCAAGAGTATTGTATAAAAAATGAGGATTGATCTGTGCATATAAAGAGGCCAATTCGGCATCCTTTGTAGCAATCTCCTGAGCATGCAGGGAGGAAGTAAGTTGGGATACTCTGACAAGCATAGAGTTATACACGTCCTCAAGTTCTTCAAATTCACCCTTTACATTCATATGTATAAAAGATGCTTTTCCAAAAGAATCCGTAGAATTTAATTTCTTAATAAACTGATTAAAGCGGTTTGCAATTACTCCGTAAGCCAGGGTGATGGAACCTGTAATTAATAGCAGAGATATAGTGGTAAGGATAAGCAAGTGCCGTAGCAGTCGATAGGAGCCGGCATATAATTTTGAATCATTTACAATTCCCATAAGTATAAAGTTGCCATATTTTAATTTTGGAGAACTTATATGGTAATTGTAATGATATAAGGTCAGTTTATTTTTTTTTAATAGTTCACGGCAGTCAGAATCAGATAAAAGGGAAAAATTAGAGATAATTTCACCCTTTAAATTGGCAAAACAGTAAGAGGTCGAAGCTGATGGAGCGTAATATCCTATAGCATCCGAAAAGACCCGTTTACTTAGGCGTACCGAAAATAAACCTAGAAATTGATTCGGTTGAGATATCTGACTGTTGTATATGGCGCGAAAAATATAAGCTTTTACTTTGGGAATCCCAGTATAGATCTCCCTGTCCGTGGAGTGAAATAATATCATTTTTTAATAGACTAAGTAATGCGCTTGTGTGCTTCCGTTCCGTTTCATAAACAGCGGTTGTTGAAAAAAGATCCTCGTTTGCGTTCTGAATGGAGATGGTAATCATGGGATTAGAGGTTGTCCAACTGTTTATAATATAAGAATCTGAAGGCTGGTTCATGAAGTTATTTAAAATTTCTGCTAACTGCAATTGATCATTTGTCGATGGGGACACAAGGTTCTTTCGAAGAAATTGCTGTGTGGCATCAGAATAAATGATGGAATCAGTTGCATAATAAAGGGAATCAAAATACCTGTTAAAATTGTCAGTTTTATTCATAATAGCGTTTTGCGTTTCCGAGGTAAGTGTGTTTTTATCTGGTGAAAGTAAACATTCCGGACGGAAAATGCAATAAGGATATATCCAATTATGGATAATGGAAGTACGGCTGTAAAATATAATTGTTTAATGCTGAGCATTTTTATAAAATTGCTGACTTTCTTTTTTTTTATAACTTTCATTGCAGACCTCCTCTGTAGTCTATATATTTGTTAAGGCTATTATGTATTTTCCCTAATGAAAAGTCCAGATGATGTCAAAATCTGTGAATCAAATGTAAAATATTGTGCAGTACATTTCGTACATGGTGTATGTTATCATAATTACATCAAAAATTAAATGACATGGGAGGTAAAAAAGATGAGAAAAACAAAAAAAAATTCTGGCGGGAATACTCGCAGCTGTGCTGGTAACTGGACTAGCAGGATGTGGGGCATCATCACCAGAAAAAAACAGGAAGTTCGGACAGGACAAAAGTTTCGATGGTTATTTTTGGTGGGGGCGGACAGGATACATTTGATAATGCTGTTGCTAAATTTAATGAAATGCAGGATGAAATAGAACTTTCTATTCAGCCGGCAACAGGTGATTACAATCAGTATCTTGGTGCAAGGGCAGCTTCAATGATCTGCCGGATATGTTTTGGCTGACTCCATATGCACAGGTACAACAGTTTGCAAAGAATGGGTATCTTATGGACTTGAGTGATCAGGAATTCACAAAAAGGTATATGACTATTCGTTGAAAGCTACCAGTGATGATGGTAAAGTTTACGCATATCCACTTAGACAGGAATTCCTCGGAATCTTTTACAATACAGATTTGTTTGCGAAAGCAGGAATCAAAGAAGTACCAACTACATTTTCCGAATTAAAAGAAGACTGTAAAAAGCTTCAGGATGCAGGTATCACACCTTTTGCAGCTACTTATAAAGATTCCTGGACATTGAATCATGCATTCAGCTGTCTGGAAGGAGCGGCAGTTGATAAGAACGACAATATGGAAAGCTGGATAGAATCCATGAACAACGGATCTGGAAGTTATAAAACAGATAAGTCTGATAATGTATTCGCTTTTCTGGACTTAATGAAAGAAAATTCTGGAGGTAATTATATGGATTCAGATTCTACAGCCGGATTTACTGCTTTTGCGAATGGAGATGCGGCAATGCTGTTTTCAGGAGAATTTTCATTATTGAATGTATCCACCATTGATCCGGATCTTCCAATCGGATTATTTGCTGCACCTGTCACGGATGACCCATCGGATGCAAAATTGGATGTTGATGTTGGTGTTGCATGTGCCATTAATAGTCATACAAAAAATAAAAGAGGCATGCTTAAAGGTTCTGGATTATTTAAGTGATGATACAAGTAAAGACGGCTGGTTCGCAAATACAAATGATGCCATGGGAGAAGCTGTTCCATGTATGCCATATGAGGGACAGTATTCAGCAAAATATATGGATGATTACAAAGCATATATGGATAATGGCACGAACCGACCGTGGGTATATCAGCAGCTGCCAGCAGGGGAGCAATACGGAAATTGGCAATATTATTCAGGCATATATGGCGGGATCTGTAAACAAAGATCAGGCATTGACGCAATTGGATGAAAGTAATAAGGAACTTCTTAACCCATAGTAAACCAAAAAGATAAAGAGGACATTGCGTTCCTCTTTATCTTATATGAGGGGGGGATATCATGACCGATTCAATATATAAAAAAAATAAAAGAAAAAGATATTTATTGTTAATGCTCCCGGCACTGCTCCTGTATACATTTACATTGGTTATTCCATTGCTGGGGGAACATTGCCGAACTCTCTTACCAACTGGAATCTGATGAAGGGAACAAAAGAGTTTGTGGCATTTGACAATTATGTGCGTTTGTTTCATGATAAGGATTTTCAACAGGCAATTATTTTTACACTGATATTGGGGAATCATTACAATTATATTTACTAATATACTTGCATTTATCACCGCGTTTTTCCTTAGTGAAAAAAGTATTTGGGGGAAGTGTTTCGAGAGCAATGTTTTTCATACCTAACATCATCAGTGGGGTAATGGTTTCCTATGTCTGGTATTTTATTTTTACAAGAGCAATACCGGATGTTGGAAAAATGCTATCAAACCATTTTCTGGCCAATATAAGCTGGTTTGGAACACCGGGATGGGCTTTTTTTGCCACATCTATTGTAAGTATCTGGCAGGGAACAGGATTCTTGATGATTTTATATATTGCAGGCCTTCAGACAATTCCAAAGGATGTACTGGAAGCTGCAAAATTGGATGGATGTGTTGGCTTAAAAAAATTCGTTATATTGAAATTCCATTATTAATGACAACGGTTACAGTTAATTTGTTTGTATCCATTGCAAATAGTTTTAAAGCGTTTGATATACCGTTTGCTTTAACAGGAGGCGGACCGGGAGGAAGCACACAGACAATTGCACTTGATATTTATAATGATGCATTTGGATCTTTCCGGTATGGATATGCATCCGCAAAATCGGTTATTTTGTTTCTTATGGTAGCAGCGGTAACTCTTGTACAGCTTTATGTGACCAGAAAGAAGGAGGTACAGGCATGACAAAAGCAAAAGGAAATATATGGAAAGGCATAATTATGCTGGTATTGGGAACTGTTTTTTATGCTCCCGGTATTCCTGATTGTGATGAATTCTTTTTAAGACGGGGAAAGAAATTCTTACGAATTTTGTTTCTTTTCCAACATCTTTATATTTAGATAATTTTGTTCAGGCAATGAAGACAATGAGATATGCATCTTCTTTTCTGAATTCGGCAGTTTTAACGGTTCTTACGGTATTTATATCTTTGATTGTCAGCTATCTGGCAGCGTATGGAATTTCTCACCTGAAAGGAAAATTATCATCCGGCTTTTATATCTTTTTTTATTTTAGGTCAGGTCATTCCGTTTCATGCGGTTATGATTGCCATTACGATTATGGCGAAGACAGCACATTTAAATAATTCACTGTTTGGTCTGGCACTTATGTATGGTGGGTTGAACTGCGGATTTGGAATTATGACTTATATGGGATTTCTTAAAAGTGTTCCGGCAGAATTGGAAGAAGCTGCAATGATTGACGGCTGTGGAGTATTCCGAAGCATGGTACAGATTGTTTTTCCTTTACTGAAACCTGCAACCGTTACTTTAGGGGTACTATATTTTTTTATGGTGCTGGAATGATTTTGTTTTCCCGAATATTATGCTTGGAAAAGAAGAACTCAGAACGATTACCATGAACCTTTATGTTTTCCGGAGCAGTACAAATACAGAATGGGATTTATTCATTGCCGGTCTTACCGTGTCTTTAATTCCTATTGTAATCATATATATACTGGCACAGAAACATATAACATCAGGATTAACAGCGGGAGCTATAAAATAAATATGAAAAATAAACTATATAATGCTTTGTTTTCAGAGTTGAATCCATATTTTTACATAAAAGTAAAAGATGGACGGTCTGAGACGGGAAATAAGGAAAGCTATTACGGAAAAATTCCCCGGGATGACAGGTGCACCTTTGATATTTCCAACAATAAGGTGCTTGTCCACATGGGAGAATCCGGTAAAATCAAAGCAGCAAATTTCTACCGGGATTGTTATCCGGCAGATGACATTCCCGGCGTATGGATGCATAAAGATTTCTCTTCGGTGGCAGTATCTTATGAAATCTTTATAAATGGGCAAAAACAGGAAATTGACAAAAACACGGAATATACAATGGATTTGGTTGATAATATATTTCCGAGAACACTTTTGTACTTTGGAAATGTAAAGGTCTCTATTATTTTGTATGCCCCTATAAGCGAAAACGGTGATACGAGAAGCAATGCTTTTGTATATGGCATGTGTATTGAAAATACCGGTCCGGATCCGGTAAATGGTGAAATCCGGATTATTGGTGAAACAGATGCAGAAGACGATTTCCTGAAAAATGAGATAAGCATTTTACAGGGGAGCGGGAGAGAAACAACAGAGTTTTCACTCCCGGCAGCGGAACATATATGGATTCCTTCTGTCATTTATGCTCCGGGAAGATATGAAGAGGCAGAAAAGATCAGAAACAACAGCAGTTATTGGTTTGAGCAGACACATAACTATTTCAGAAATATGTTAGGAAGACTGGTAGTGGAAGATCATCCGGTGGAAGGTGCTTTGTTTGAAAGAGCAGTGATGCAGTGCTTTCATGCGATTGCAATGAATGCATCGGGGGAAGTGACTGGATCAAACTGGGGTTCATTTCCTGCAACACGACAGATATGGATGAAGGATATGTATTATGCATTTCTTCCATTCTGTATTCTGGAACCGGATCTGGCATGGAAAGGAATGGAATGGTTTATAAATTATGGGATCAGACCTGAAGGGGACAAGTGCAGGGGCGGAGTTACACATTCGCTGGGAAATTCGTTGGCGGGAATCCTGTTAGCAGGAATTACTTTTGAAAATACGGGAAAAGCGGAGATCTTAAAAAATAGACCGGAAATTTTCCAAAAACTTGTGGATATTATGGATCAGGTGGAGCGTACAGAGGATGATAACGATTGTTTATATCCATGTACTTGGATTTCGGATGCACTGGCATTAGGAAATATCATACAGGAAGTAATATTTGCGTATGGAAAGCTTTTCAAAGCATGGCTGAGATCTGTGGGGAGGTTTTTCATGATGTGAAAAAATATTCGCATTATACCCAAAAGGCTGAACAGTTAAAAATGGCAATTGATGAAGAAATGACGGTTACGGTTGGCGGAAAGAGACAGTACCTTGAGGGCATCGGGGGAACGGGAAATTCACAAAAAATGTGGATTTGGGAAGAAAATTATAGAAAACCGTTTCTTGATACGGCACTTGTCTTTTTACAGGATGTTGTAGAAGATGGAAAAATTAACCTTCTTATGCATGATGGTGAAGAAAGTGATACAACGTTAATGCCATTTTATGGATATTGTGATTATTTTGATGATCTGTACAGAAATTTTATGAATTTCACAGTAACGGAAAATCCTACTTACGATGCGGAAATTAAAGGAATCCGCTGGGGGGCAATGTCAGGAGCTACTTTTCCGGGGTTTATAAGCGCATTGTCTGTAGCGGAAAACGAAGAAGAGTTCAGAGGAAAAGAAGGCAGACTGACAGAATTACTTCGTCTGGCAGATCTTGATGGAAGCTGGTGGTGGTGGCCATATGGAGTAGAAAGCCACAGGGGGAAGTAAGCAGGAGCAACGGATGTGGAAAATGTGCGTGGGCTTCAGGTGTGTTTGCAGTAATGTATATCACACAGTTCCTTGGAATAAAACATGATGGAATCCGCAAAGAAACAGAGGTATCTCCAATGAAGTTTCAGGGAAAATTCAAATGGGAAAATTCCCCTTTTGAACGTGAGACAATGATAGGAGGGACAAATAATGTTTGATATGAGTCAGGTTATGATTCTGGACGGTGGTCAGTCCAGATCAATTACAGGAGAAAACAAAGAAGGAAAAAAAAAAGGTGCCGGAGGGCAGGCATCAGGAGAACTGGGAAAAGGAAGAAAAGGTTCACCGTGTACATCTCTTCTGACAGGAGAAACGACAGTACTGGCAGATATTGAAGGACCGGGAATTATTCAGCATATTTTTTTCACGGTTACAAATAAAACAGAAAAAGGATGTTTTGTTTTAAGGGATCTGGTTTTGCGTATTTACTGGGATGGGGAAGAACAACCATCCGTAGAATGTCCGGTGGGAGATTTTTTCTGTTGTGGTTTTGGGGTAGACTGTGCGGTAAATTCCCTGCCGGTTGTAGTCAATCCTGTAAGGGATTCCATTGTTATTTTCCAATGCCATTTAAGAAACATGCAAAGATAACAATAGAAAACCAGCACCCGGCAGATATTGGTGGATTTTTTTATCAGATAGATTATAACTTAAAACCGGTTCCTGAGAATGCCGGGTATTTTTGCGCACAATGGAGACGTGAGCCACTAACCGGTAAGAAAAAAGATTATACCATCCTTGATCAGGTGAGAGGAAGAGGACAATATATAGGAACTTATGTGGGAATTGCTGCCCTGGAACGTTATTGGTGGGGAGAAGGTGAAATGAAATTTTACCTTGACGGAGATGTTGAATACCCGACAATCTGTGGTACAGGAACGGAGGATTATTTTGGAGGTGCCTGGAGTTATGCGGGCACTGAAAATGGAAAATTTAAAGAACAGAATTTCTGTACCCCATTTATAGGATATCCTTTTTACTCAAAAAGTGATTCTTTATATCAGTCTGCTTATTTTAATGATGATTGTCCTCCAATGCGTGGCCTTTACCGGTGGCATATATTGGATCCGATATGCTTTGATAAGGATATCCGGGTGACATTGCAGCAAATAGGTCTTTCTCCATATGGACTGTTTGAAAGACAGGACGATGTTTGTTCGGTGGCATACTGGTATCTTGATTCACCCTGTGGTTTTGAGGCAAGACTTACAGAACGTGAAGAAAGATTGCCCAGATAGTTTCCGGCATTCATAAATACAGAGTTTTTCATTTCTATTTTTAAAACAAAAATCTCTTTACAAACCGCAGAAGATATGCTAGATTTTTATACAAGCTGATTGTCCCGTTTGTTTCTGCAACCGGAAATGGGGGCATATGTTACACACAAAAAAAAAGAACTTCTTAAAGTCAGCACTGGCTGTCTTCTGCATGGTTTCCATGCTTTTATTCTCCAGTTACAACGGACTCGCAACAGTATATGCTGCCAGCGGATACGAATACGTTCTGCTGACAAAATACAGTAAGACCATGAAAATTGGAGACGAGTATTATCTGACTGCGATCACTTCTACCGGAAAGAAACCAAAGTTTTCTTCGAGTGATTCCACAGTCGCGTCCGTGAACACTTATGGAAAGATCACGGCGAAAAAGGCCGGTACTGCTACGATCACTGCAAAAATTGCCAATGGGGAGGCAGGCTGCAGGGTTACAGTTGAAAAAACGGTCATTACATTAAGTCAGAAAACCATATCCTTGGAGAACGGATATACGGCCCGGCTGAATGCTGAGACATCAACCGGGCATCCGGTCACGTACAAATCCGCCCGTTCGAGCATCGCCTCGGTGGACGAAAACGGTGTGATCACAGCAAAAAAACCGGGTGAAACTACCATCACGGTCACGGCAGATAAAACCGCCCAGACCTGTAAAGTGACGGTAAAGCAGCCAACGGTCCGGCTGGACCGGACATCCGCATCCCTTTACCGGAAGGGGACGCTCCGGTTATCCGTTTCTTCCACATCCAAAAGTATTCCCAGGTGGAAAACAAATAAAAAAAGCGTAGCCACTGTGGGACAATGAGGGCAAAGTTACCGCCATAAAAACGGAACCGCCATCATCACGGTCACAGTCGACGGTGTCAGCAAAACCTGTGAGGTCACGGTAAAGAAGCCAAAGATTACCGTCGGACAGGAACAGATTTCGTTAACGGCCGGCGAAACATGTCAGCTGAAGGTGACGGTATCCTCCGGCAACAAACCCGAATACTACAGTTCAAACACAAATGTTGCCACGGTAAATGAAACCGGCATGATCACCGCCATCGGCAAGGGACGTGCATATATTTATGCGAAAGAAGATGGCACGAAGGTACGCATGACAGTAACTGTCAAAGAAAAATAAAACTACAGGAAGCAGAACAAAATTATGGTCTGTATGACAGACAGTCTGCGGTTCATAACCAAAGGGACAATCAGCGAAAGATATTGATGATGCATATATACAATGATATAATTGAACATAGACAATATTCTGTCTATACTTCGAAGAATAGCCTTACAACATATGGTATTGTAGATCTTATGGAAAAGTTTTCCCAAAAGCTGCCATGGTTATATCTTTGTATGAAGGAGGAAAAATGAATTCGGTAGAAAATTATGCCATACGCTACTTAGAACCAAAGGATGTGAAGGATCTGGATCAGTACAACGCGCTGCTGCGCTATACCTTTCAGGTAACGGAGGATGAGCTGACGGCAACCGGATGGAAAGATGAAGAGATCAAACAGTCGAAGTTTCCGGTACTGGAGCGTGCGGATGTGCTGGGATGTTTGACGGGGATACCCTGATTTCCCGTTTGCCGTATATCCATTGAAAATGAATATATACGGGGAGGTATTTCCCGTTGGATTTGTTACAAGTGTTTGTACATATCCGGAATATACCGGGCAGGGCATTATGAAAAAACTGATGTATCAGAGTCTGGAACATATGAAACAGCAGGGAAGACCGTTTGCCCTCCTGTATCCATATTCCATACCGCTGTATCATCATCTGGGTTGGGAGATCATATCCAATAAAATTTCTTTCAATATCAGGACCGGCAGATTCCGACGAAAGTAAAAAGCACCCGGGTATGTACGGCGTGTGGACTGGGACAATACCGATTTTCATGAGCTGCATTCGCATTTTGCATCAATCACACACGGCTGCCTGTTCCGGAATGCACTGGCGTGGGAGGAATACTGGCGCTGGGATGAGGACGATACGAACGTGGCAGTTTACTATAACACCAAGGACAAGCCATGCGGATTTATGGTCTATCTGATCAAAAACGATATCATGCATATCAAGGAAATGATCTACTTAAACCGCGAGGCAAAAAAGGGCTGTGGGAGTATATCCACGCGCATGATTCCATGATCGATGCGGTGCATGGCTATACCTATTTCAGCGAACCGATTGCGTTTGAGATGGATGATGGGGATATCAAGGAAACGATCCGGCCGTATGCCATGGGACGGATTATTGATATCGAGAGCTTTTTACAGGATTATCCATGTGATCCGGATGGCGGAACACTGTATATCGAACTTGAAATTGAGGATCACCTGCTTTTGTGGAACAATCGCAGTTTTCGGCTCTGTTTTTCCGATGGAAAATGTATGCTGACCGATGAACCGGCAGAGTATAAGTTAAAAATGGAGATAGGTACGCTGACTACCCTTTTACTGGGATACAAGACGGCTGAGCGTCTGTATGCCCTTGAACGCATTGAAGGGAAGCAGGAAGCGGTAGACCGTCTGGATGATGTACTGTTTCATAAAATTCCATATATTTCCGATTACATCTAAAAAATTCAGCATGGTATGTTATAATGGAAAGTGAAAATTACCGGGATACCGTTCTGCAGATATTGGCACTGGATGATTTTCGAATACATAAGGGGAACACTTTTAAAAACAACAGAAAAAATGAGTTTGGGAGGCAAAGGATTATGAAATCAGTACGGACAAAGCTTATAGCATCTATTTTGATCTGTTCTCTTTTTACATCGGTGCTGATCGGGGTGATTGCAATTTCAAATTCTGTGCGGACAGCCGGAAAAGATGCAATGACCATGATGCAGCTTACCGGGCAGAAGAAGACCGAAGAGATCAATTCCACGATTCAGAAGATTGAGCAGTCGGTGGATACGCTCAGTGAAGTTGCAATGAGTAATTTTGACTATGATTCGTTCCGGCAGAGCAAGGATTATGCGGATACATACACCGAGACGGTACAGCAGGCGGTGCTTGATTTTGCAAACCATACAAATGGGGCAGTGACGGCATATCTGCGGTATAACCCGGATTACTCCAATCCGACATCCGGTGTCTTTGCACAGCGCCAGTCAGTTGATAGTGAACTGCAGTGCCTGACACCGACGGATTTTTCCATGTATGATGAAAGCGATGTGGAGCATGTCGGCTGGTATTATCTTCCGGTACAGGCAAAGGAAGCTATCTGGATGTCACCGTACATGAATGAAAATATCAATATTTACATGATCTCATACGTTGTGCCATTGTTTGCAGAAGATGGAACATCGATCGGTATTGTTGGTATGGATATTGATTTTTCACAGATTACCGATCTGGTTGACGAGACAAAAGTATACCAGAGTGGATATGCATTTTTGACGGATGCATCGGCAGCAGTCATGTACCACAAAAATGCGGATGAGGGCACAAAGCTTTCCGATCTGGATTCCTCGCTTTCTAAGAGTGCGGATTTTATCGGAGATGACGGTAATCAGGGAAAGACGATGGATTATTCCTATAAAAATGTAAACAAGAAATTTGCATTTTACAATTTGGACAATGGTATGAAGCTTGTCCTTACCGCTCCGGTATCTGAAATTTATGCAGAGGCATACGGGCTGGCAAAACTGATTATTATCGCCATGATCGTTGCATTTGTCCTGTCTGCTGTGATTGGCGTAATCATCGGTACCGGTATGACCAGACCGATCCGCCAGTTGACCGCTGTGATCGAACAGACAGCGAAACTGGATTTCCGCCCGACCAAAGAGGGAGGCAAATTGCGGAAACAGAAGGATGAGATCGGAAACATGGCAACAAAGATCCACATTATGAGAAAGAAGCTCCGGGAGATGATGGGAGACCTGCAGCAGACACAGCAGGTACTCGAGAGCAACGCGGAGGATTTGAATCATCTGATGAAGCAGAACAGTGCGTATGCAGAAGATAACTCCGCTGCAACACAGGAACTGGCAGCCGGGATGGAAGAGACCAGTGCAAATGCGGCGCACATTGTGGAAAACGTTGGAATTATGAGAGAAAGTTCCGACAATATCCAGCGGCTTGCAGAGGATGGAGAGAAAAATTCCGGACAGATCCAGGAGCGTGCCGGAGAGATGGAGCGGATCAGTACGGAGTCCCGCCACAAGACAGACCAGATGTATGCGGTCATGAAACAGAAGACGGATGCCGCTGTGGAGCAGGCGAAATCCGTACAGAAGATCAATGCGCTGACAGACAACATCAAACAGATTTCTTCCCAGACAAACCTTCTGGCATTAAATGCCAATATTGAGGCAGCCAGGGCTGGCGAAGCGGGCAGGGGATTTGCGGTTGTTGCTTCCGAAATCGGAGATCTGGCAACGCAGACACTGGATACCGTTTCCACAATTGACGAGATTGTAGGAGAGGTCAACAGTTCGGTTTCCAATATGACCGAATGCCTCACAACGATTATGGAATTTCTGGAACAGACCGTTCTTGGGGATTATGAGCATTTTGCACAGGTGGGGGAAGCAGTATCATGCCGATGCGGATACATTCCAGCAGATCATGCAGCAGACAAAAGAAGCAGTGGATGCATTAGAGCAGCACATTGGAGAGATCTCTTCTACCGTATCAGAGATCAACTCCATGGTGGAACAGTCCACAGACGGAATCAGCGGTATTGCCGAGAAATCTGGCAGTACGCAGAACCTTGTAACCGAGGGTTACGACAAGCTGCAGGAGTGCACACAGTCCGTCAATGTGATCCGGGATTTTGTCGCGCAGTTTCATTTGGATTGATAATTGTCCGAAGATAAGTTAAGACATGGTTAGTATAGACTAACATGAAAACCTTTAAATATAGGAAAAGGAAATTTTACATCGGAAACGAGGAAAATTATAATGAAGAAAACATTAAAACCGGAAACCACAAAACCACAATATGTTGTGACAACAGACATTACTTATGCGCAGGTTGATTCCTGGTTCGGTCATTGCCGGAGAGATCTCAAATTGGATCTCATCTATCCGGAGGACGGGGAAGGAAAGACATATCCATGTATTGTATGGATTTGCGGTGGCGCATGGCAGCGCATGGACAAAGCAGCGCATCTGGCATATCTGGGCACACTGGCGCAGGAAGGGTTTGTTGTTGCCAGCGTAGAGTACCGGACATCCAACGAGGGAACGCATCCGATGCAGCTGTGTGATATCAAGGCAGCAATCCGATATCTTCGTGCATATGCAAAAAAGATATCGGATTAACAGTGAAAAAATTTGGTGTGATGGGAGAATCTGCAGGAGGATATCTGACATGTATGGCAGCACTGGATCAGGATAAAAAACTGGATACAGGTGAGTATCTGGAGTATTCCAGTCAGGTACAGGCGGCCTGTCCGTGGTATCCGCCGACCGATGCGTCCCATTTTCCATATGATGATGTGGAAAAGGCAGCCATGTCTTCAGAGTCGCTGCTGATGGGATTTAATGTTATGACACATCCGCAGGAAGCTTATGAGAATTCCCCGGTTTCCAAAGTGACACCGGATGCGCCGCCATTCCTGCTGATTCATGGAACCAAAGACAGTACCGTGCCTTTTTCGCAGAGTGAGGAATTGTATGATGCGTTAGAAGCAGCCGGCTGTGATGTGACATTGCTTGCGCTTGATGGTGCAGAGCATGCGGACCTGATGTTTTTCCAGGATGAAGTATGGCAGCAGATCATTGCATTTTTTAAACGGACATTATAATAAGTGATCTGGTATCCGGATAAGAAAAGGTTCAAAGATTAATTGATATGAAAAAACAGCAGATAACATTCGTATAATAGGAAAATCCGATGGCCGACATCCGTTTTTATTGCCGGAAAAGACAAAAAGAAAACGTTAAGACAGAAGATAGAAAAAGAGCATGTATGACTTCCGGCGAAAGCGTGTAATTAAATTTCTGAGGGCAGATTCGCACTCCGTGGATGAGGTGGCAGATTATGTGGTCAGGGAACTGGGGTATACCGAAGTAAGTTCATCGGATGAAACATACCAGACAGAATATTCCAATATGCGCGCATCGTTTCTGTTGCAATATCGTCCGGAACTGCTTGGAGATCTCACGGAGCCCCAAAGACCACAACAGTGGGATGAAAAAAGCGTGATGGAGTTTATGAAGCAGATCGAACAGAGAACCGAGGCTGCGCGGGCAGTTCCAAAGACAGAGTTTGATATTGATTTTCATCTGTACCGGAAAACAGGCTGGGATTTTGAGATGAGTATATCAATAGAAAAAACATATGAAAGTTTCAGTGGCTCCGCATCCGGCTCGACGCGGGTGATGCGCAGATATGGGGCGGATTTCCGGAAGGTGTACCGGTATTATGGAGTTTCGCAGGAGGATATCAGGCAGCATACGAAACGGTTTGAGGAAGTGGTAAGACAACTGACGGTCAGGTAAAATGAGGGGCAATGGGGAGTGGTTGAAGGACATATACAGAAAAAGTTCTTGATTATGTCCTTCTTTTTTATATAGTTGGGACATATATAGAAAAAATTGTTTTGTATGTCCCACAAGACAGTACTAATGGGACATCGTAAATGATTTTTTGTCTATATGTCCCGGTGCTGATGGAGAGGGGGGACATAACAAGAGACTTTTCCACTATATGTCCCGGTGTTAGAGGAAAGAGGGACATAACAAATAACTTTTTTGTCTATATGTCCAGCATTAGAATGCAAGACCCGGATACTTAATGTAAACAGTGGACACAATGCCGAATGAATCCATATCGTATTGTATCCGGCATGACATTTTAAAGGATGTTTTGCTCAAGAATCGAAGCGAGGTGCGCCATATGCTGTTAACAGAATTTGATGAAAAGAAATTTGCAAAGTCCATGTGGAAAGAGGGGCATGAGAAAAATTTCAAAACAGGGGATATTCCATTCAAAATGGCATTAGTTAGAGAGACCTAACCAATGCCATTTTTTATTTTAATAGCATAAAGCATTAAAATCATCATTAAGTGATGGATTATGTAAAATTTAAATTATATCTTCCGGGTTTACATTTTACCTGCACAATGTAATTTTTATTGTATTTCAAACAATGTAAATTTATGGATTCTCCAAGTTTAATAGTTGTATCCTTTAAAACAATTGTTTGGTTCTCATCTAGAATGCGTATGGTTATATCATAGGGATTGTTTATGTCATTTATTACTTCTTTTTTATAAAAAACAGATGAAAAAATCAAATAATCACCGTCATTTATGCGTACTTGAAACCATTCATCCGAACCATGGTTGTTATCTATGAATGCTATATCCATAGGGGAGAAAAAGTCGTGAAGTACTCCTACTTCCTGAATGGCAAACATAGCAGTCATTACAAGAAACGCGGTAGAAATAATTGCAGCAATCATTTTGATCCGGACTTTTTTTCTGATTTTAGAAAATGGAGTCTTACTGTCTCCGACTTCACTAAGTGGGGGACATTCGATCGGATCTTTCATGGCTGCCAGTTCGTTTTGACATTTGCTGCAATGATTTATATGGTCTTCAATAAGTTTTCGGCTGTCGTCAGAACAGACGTCATCAACATATAATGGCATTAAATCTCTTACGATATCACATGTTATTTTCATCTTCAATTACCTTTCTGATCTTTGTTTTTGCGCGGAAATAGTTAACGCGCGCCCAATTTTCACTTTTGTCAAAAATTTCTCCGATTTCTTTAAAACTCATTTCCTCGTATGCCCGCAGCCAGAACACTTGTCCATAAGGGTGCTTTACCTGTCTTAAAGCGGATAGCAATTCTTTGGTTTCTTCTTTTATGAGATACGTGTCCTCAAGATTCCCCTGATTGTTTACTGCTTCAAAAGATTCTAAATGTTCAATTCCGACTGTGGTTTTATGTTTCGCTTTTTTCAGATAATCAAAATATAAGTGTTTTGCAATCTGACATAACCAGACCGAAATTTTACAGTTTCCGTTATAACGGTGCGCTGATTTGTATGCCTGATAAAAGGTCTCCTGTGTCAGGTCTTCTGCCAGATCAAAATTGCCGCATAAGGAAATTAAAAAATGTTTTACGGTATTTGCATACTCCATGTACATCGTTTCAAGTGGAGTATTCTTTTGCATTTTCCTGTTTCACCTCCTCGTATTGCGCAATCTATATATAAATAGAATTTTTGTTTGTTTTGTTACACTTTCATTATAAATTATTTTTTGAAAATGTGCCAGAAACAGATATTGACACATGAAAGCAAATTGATTATAATCGTGTCAAAAAAAAAGTGGCACGGGAGGCATATGACAATTACATCATTGAAAAGTGCATTGCAGCGAATTGCGCAACTGGAACGGGAAAACGAACAGCTTCGGGCGGAACTCGAAGTATATAAAAATCGCAATACCGGCGGGAGGAAAAAGCATGACGAAGCATGGATGACTTCTTACCGGGATTTTGCTGTAAAATATGAGAGTGGGATGACAATTATGGAAATCGTTGCAGAAGGGGAGATCAGCCGCAGGACAGCGTACCGGTATAAGGCCTATTACGATGAGCTGCAGAAAAATAATAGATATAAAAAAAGAAACGAGCAAGTCCTGTCAGGCATAAACCCTACCCGGTGAAAACCCATTTCTTAATATAAAAAGAATAACCCCATTTCATTTTACAGTCAAGTAATTTTTAAATTTTACTGTATACAGATGGTTCCTGTTCACCTAGCACCTAAACAGAAAAGATCATCTGGATAGCAGCAAAAAACACAACAAGGAGAACCAATTGAATTTACTCGAAACATTAAAACATTATTTTGGATACGACAGCCTGCGGCCGGGACAGAAGGAACTGATGGACGGAATCCTGCAGGGAAAGGATGTCCTGGCATTATGCCGACAGGCGCGGGGAAATCCCTGTGTTATCAGGTTCCGGCGCTGATGCTTGAGGGAATTACGCTTGTGGTTTCCCCACTGATTTCACTCATGTCAGATCAGGTCAAGGCATTGAATCAGGCAGGTGTGCATGCAGCCTACATCAACAGTTCCCTGACGGAAAACCAGATACACGCTGCGCTTGCCTATGCAGCGCAGGGAAAATACAAAATTATCTATGTGGCACCGGAGCGGCTCAACACCGCGCGTTTTCTCGACTTTGCATATTATGCAAATATTTCTATGGTGACAGTGGATGAGGCACACTGCATTTCCCAGTGGGGACAGGATTTCAGGCCAAGCTATTTAGAGATTGCAGATTTTCTTGCAAGACTGCCAGACCGCCCTGTGGTCAGCGCATTTACGGCGACCGCGACCGAGCGCGTCAAGCAGGATATTACCGCAAGTTTGCATTTGCAGAATCCGGTGACTGTCGTGACCGGGTTTGACCGGCCGAATCTGTTCTTTCGCGTAGTGACGCGAAAGGGTGGAAAAGAGACCGACAACAGTGTTCTTAATTATGTCAAAAAGCATGAGGATGAGAGTGGAATCATTTACTGTGCAACGAAAAAGAATGTGGACAGTGTGTATGCCCTTTTGCTGCAATATGGCATTGCGGCGGGGCACTATCATGCAGGTCTGTCTTTAGAGGAACGGAAAAGGAATCAGGATGATTTTACCTATGACAGAATCCGTGTGATGGTTGCAACCAACGCATTTGGCATGGGAATCGACAAATCCAATGTGCGTTATGTTCTCCATTATAATATGCCGCAAAGCCTTGAATATTATTACCAGGAGGCTGGAAGAGCCGGGCGCGACGGGGAGGAAGCGGAGTGTGTGCTTTTCTTTTCCAAACAGGATATCATGATCAACAAACGTCTGTTGCAGTACAAATCCACATCCGGGCAGGTATCCGATGATCCCGTGGTGCGGGCGAATGAGCAGAGGAAACTCAATGAGATGATCCGTTACTGCGAGACCGATGAGTGTCTGCGCCAGTTTATCCTGTCCTATTTCGGGGACAACAGTCCGTGTACCTGCGAAAAATGCAGCAATTGTGTGGTTGTGGAAGATGAGGCGGAGGAAACTTATATCCAGACCGGAAAAGAGAAAAAAAGGCATTGCAGCTTGCTGATCTGACACCGGAAGGGCAGGAACTGTTTGAGCAGCTTCGTAAGTGCAGGACAGAACTTGCCGCAGAAAAAGGAGTTCCACCGTATATAATCTGTTCCGATAAGACATTAAAAGATATGTGTGCCAAATGTCCTGTGGATTCCACCGCGATGGCAGCCGTGTACGGAATGGGTGCACAGAAAATCGAAAGTTACGGTGCGCGTTTTACGCAGGTTATCACAGCATTTTTGAACGAGCATGGTGGAGATACCGCCACAGCGGAGGCATTTTCCGGCATGACAGTAGACACCACGACAGCAGCTCCGGCAAGAAAAAAAGAAGCTGCCGTTTTATATCGCTCCGGAAAAACTTGATGAGGTGGAACTGACCGACACCTGTATGCTTTCAGAACTGACAAACCGGATCAATGCGCTCTGCGAAGAGAACGATCGAAAGAAACTGACCGCTTCATTTATCAATCAGCTGCTTGTGGAAAAAGGATATCTTGAGGAAACCGTGCAGGGAGAAGAAAAAGATAAAGCGTGTGACGGAAAAGGGAAGAAGCCGTAGGAATCCGGGAAGAGGAGAGACAGGCAAAATATGGAAGAAATTATTATGCACTGATTCACACTCGGGAGAGCCAGCAAATGATTTTGGAGGAACTGGGGAAATATTTGTTACAGTTTACGCCAGCAGTATAATTGTCCCCTGCTTTGTGTTATACTAAAACAAAAAGATAAAGGACAGGACATTCTATGAAAAAAACAGGAATCATGACAGACAGCCACAGTGGCATCTTAGAAAACGAAGCATCTAAGCTGGGGATTGCCGTACTGCCAATGCCTTTTTATATTGATGAAAAATTATATCGTGAAGGGGTGGATATTTCCAGAGAGGAATTTTATGAAATGCTTCGTAAAGGTGCGGATGTGGCAACATCCCAGCCGTCACCGGAGAGTGTGATGCATATGTGGTCAGCCATGCTGCAGGAATATGAAGAACTTGTCTATATTCCGATCAGCAGCGGTCTGAGCGGTTCCTGCATGACGGCACAGGCAATGGCACAGGAGGAGCCGTATGCCGGAAGAGTATTTGTTGTAGATAATGGACGCGTGTCTACGCCGATGCACCGTTCGGTCCTCGATGCCGTGGAGCTTGCAGAGAAAGGATACCGTGCACAGAAAATTAAAGACATTCTCGAAAAAAACAGACAGCATATGGTCATTTATGTGGGACTCAGCACGCTGACATATCCGAAAAAGGGTGGCCGGATCAGTTCTGTTGCAGCTGTGGCAGCAGATGTGCTGAAGATTAAGCCGGTTATGAAATTTGGTGTGGGAAAGTTAGATGTCTATCAGAAGTGCCGTGGAATGAAAAATGCGAGAAAAGCAATGATAGACGCAATGAAAAAAGAATTTGAGACGAATTTTAAGGAGGCTTATGAAGCAGGAAAATTATATCTTATGGCTGCATCAAGTTCTACCGCAGAAGTAACGGAAGAGTGGATACGGCAGATCAAAGAAAGCTTTCCGGGTATGGATGTCATGTGCGATAATCTGTCGCTGGGGCTGTCCTGTCATATTGAATCGGGACGGGCTGGGAATTGCCTGCTGTAACAAAGCAGAATAGTATTTTAGAAATTTATCCGTGCGATAAAAGCGTTAGAGAAAATGATGCGGTTCTTTCAGCAGGGAAAACGTTCGCCTGCAGGGAGCATTTTTGTGGGATATCAATATACCCACCGCAAAAAGCGATGGGTATCGTAACCGGTTTATTTTCCCCGTGATGAAAAAAAGTCATCAATTGCCGCGTGCAGTTTCTGAGGATTCATGCTCTTTAATAAATAACCGTCTGGTTTTAAAGACATGACATTTTTTACGGTTTCTGCATCATTTTTTCCAGTCAGAAATATGATCGGAATATGGTGAAATTCCGGATCTTCCCGGAGCATCTGCATGATCTGGCTGCCGTCAACGATTGGCATGGCATAATCCAACAGAATCAGATCCGGGGTGTTTAAGGTCAGGTATTTGATCGCCATTGCACCGGAGTTTGCCAGTACAACCTGATAGGTGTCTTCAAGCAGTGCCTTGATTTTGCGCAGGATAATACCGGAATCATCCACAGCCAGAATCGTGCGTTTTTTCAGCTGATAGAAATCGTTCATCTGTGTGCAGACATTATCGACCATATCGCCCACCGTAATCGGGCGGGTGAACACATCCATGACCATCTGCTGTGGGAGGGTCTCCCACAGCAGTTCCAGTTCATCTATGTTTCCCATAATAAATACCGGAGTCTTGTTTTTTATCGCCTGGTCAACCATTACTTTTACGCTGACCGCTTTTTTTAAAAGCTCCGGGCTTGTGCAGATCAGGTAACCACTTGGTTTTTCCGAGATGACAATGCTGCTGGCTTCTGCTATCGTTACAATTTTTACTTTGACATTTTGTTTTTCAAAAGCACTTTCTAATGATTGTGCGAGATAACTTTGTTCCTCCATCAGGATGAGAAATGGGCTTTTTATTTCGTGCATAATGTCTCTCCTTCTATTGTAATAAATTGACCATTGTATCAGTTAATTTCATAATTTCTTCCATTTCCACATCTGCAACGCAGACCCGCAGCTGTTCCATCAGGTCTTTGAGCTTATCCGGTGTCTGAAACGTATCCATGGTTTCCATGGCATGATCCACGCCATCCATGTCAAACTGTTCTACACACTGATGCATCTGCTCAAGAACGGTAATCCAGTCATCAGAAGAAACTTCCTTTTGCTGCTTTCGTTATCCTCCACATAAGGACGCAGGAGGGACTTAAGACTTCGGTATATGGCAAGCATCGGTCCTGTTTTTTTCTTCAAGTGCAGCAAGATTTTGTGCATTTCCATACATTTCCAGTTCCTTTGCAGCTTCGGACAGACCGGGGGCACCGATCAGCAATGCGGAACTTTTTAATGCGTGGACTTCAATCGTATAATCCTTTATTAATTGTTCCTTTAGACATTGTTCAATCTTTTTGGATTTGCTGTCGATGGTGTTGTAAAAATCTGTATGATCTGTTTTAATGCTTCCTCCGATCCGCAGTAGGGCAGACCGTTTTCGAAGCGGAATCAGGGGTTTCAGAATATGAAAAAATAGATCTGCAGGCATATGAAAAACAGGCGGATAAGCTGGTAAAACAGCTAAAGAAATATCAGAAAGATTATGAGTATGTAACATTTGAATCCAATATTCATGGGGATCTACGAAAAACGGATGCGGAAAAAATCCGGAAATCCTTAGAAACCGGGACTTAATAAAATTTTTAGAAATTTTATTAGCACTCATACTTGACGAGTGCTAATAACGTGCTATAATAGGGGCATAAACAAAGAACAAAACGTTTACAGGAGGAAATGACTTATGTACGATTTATTTGATACATTTTTTTAACCCATGGTATGACGATAGTGAATATAACAAGAAAGCCCCGAAGCAGCAGGCACCGCAGAATACACAGAATCTGATGAAGACAGATATCAGAGAACTGGCAGACGGATATGAGCTGCAGATGGAACTGCCTGGTTATAAGAAAGAAGAAGTGCAGGCAGCATTGCACAAAGGCTATCTGACGATCAGTGCAGCCAAGAGTGCAGAAGAGACCGTGGAAGGTAAGTATCTGCGCCGCGAGCGTTATACCGGAAGTTGCCAGAGATCATTCTATGTGGGCGAGTATCTCCGTCAGGAAGATATCCGGGCAAGTTTCCAGAACGGTATTCTTACCCTGTTTGTTCCAAAGGAAGATAAGACAAAGACGGAAGAAAAGAAATATATTACCATTGCGTAATCCTTTATAAATATCCCCTGATTTTTGAGCCGTTGCAGGTATTTTTCCTGCGGCGGCTTTTTTCGCGTCACAATTCTTTTTTCCGAAGAAACAAAACTTTATATACAGGTATAGAGGCGGGTGGCAATGATTGATGTTGCTTAATGATGAAAAAGGCAATATAATAAATGAATTGAGATGAAATGACACAGGAAAAAGAGAGAATTTTATGTTTACAAAAGATACAATTTTTTATAAAAAACTCTGGAGTCTTATGCTTCCGATGATGCTGCAGAACCTGATGCTGGCACTGGTTGCCGTGGCAGATGCATTTATGCTCGGAGGGATGGACCAGAATTACATGTCGGCAGTTTCGCTTGCCACGCAGATTCAGTTTATCCAGAATATGCTTCTTTCTGCTGCAACCGGAGGACTGGCGATTCTCGGGGCACAGTACTGGGGCAGGGGCAATATCAAAACGCTGGATGATATTTTCTGTATGGCACTGCGGCTTTGTGGTCTGGTGTCGATTGCATTTTTCATTGCCTGTATCTGTTTTCCACAGTATCTGATGCTGTTTTTTACGGATGAACCGGTATTGATCGGTTATGGCGTGCAGTATCTGCGGATTGCCGGATTTTCTTATCTGCTTACAGGAATTTCCCAATGCTATCTGGTGGTTATGAAAATCAGCGAGCACGCATTGACGACGGCATTGATCAGTTCTGCTACGGTAGGGATCAATATTGCACTGAATGCCATTTTGATCTACGGAAAATTGGGCATTACCCCGATGGGTGTCCGGGGTGCAGCAACAGCGACATTAAGCGCAAGGATGATAGAACTGGCCTGTTGTATCCTGATTTCCAGCCGTCCGGGCTACATCCGTCCGTATCTGACCCGTCTGTTTCAAAGAAACCGGGAACTGGCACGGGATTTCCGGAAATGCGCAATGCCGATTCTCGGTGCGTCCCTGTTCTGGGGGGTCGGATTTACTTCGTATTCTTCCTTTATGGGTCATCTGGGAGTAGACGCGGCCGCTGCCAATTCTGTGGCGGCGGTTGTCCGTGATATCATCTGCTGCCTGAGTGCCGGAATTTCCGGTGCGGCGGGGATTATGGTCGGAAATGAGCTTGGTGCCGGCAACCTAAAACGGGGGAAATTATATGGTACGCGGATGATGAAGATTTCCTTTGTGTGCGGAGTTGCCATGATGGTTCTCATGGGAATTTCGGCACCGTTTATTTTGCATTTTGTCAAACTGACACCGCAGGCAGCCGTATATTTAAAGGGAATGTTTGTTGTGCTCTGCGTCTATATGATTGGCCGCTCCGTCAACGAAATTACCATCAATGGCGTGTTTGGTTCCGGCGGTGATACAATGTTTGATGTGTACAGCCTTGCCGTAACAATGTGGGGAATCGCGATTCCACTTGCTGTGCTTGGAACTTACCGATTCCACTGGCCGGTGATTGTCGTATACGCGTGTACCTGTATTGATGAGGTTGGAAAAATTCCGTGGACGCTCTATCATTTTCGGAAATATAAGTGGGTGAAGGATCTGACGCATACGGGGATGGAGCAGAAAGAAAAATCATAAATTTATAAAAAATCAGCTGGTCGTATCCCTGCGGATCAGTACCGGTGTAATCTGTTTATGGATCGGTTTCGAAAGAGAAACCGGTCTTCTTTTTTTTCGTTCTTCCATCTGCTGCACCAGAAGTTCCATTGCGGTTTTGGCGATCAGGTCGATCTGCTGTCCGACTGTTGTGATAGGCAGAATTGCCTCGTTTGCAATCGGGGAATTGTCAAATCCGACCAGTTCATAACTGTCAGGAAAGCATCCGTATTTTTTGGAAAATCAGGTTTAAAAACATATTTGCATAGGTATCATTGGCGAGGAAAATCCCTTTTTTTTGCATGGATACTTCTCATCAATATCAGAGAAAATGTGTTTCATTTGTGCAAAAATGTCCTGATAAGAATCCCCTATTACATTTAAATTCAGTTCATAAGGAACATGATATTCCCGACAGGTATCTTCAAAGGCACGGATACGGTCATAGGCAGGGATGGACTTTGGAACATCCGCATTAACGTGAATCAGTACATCGCATTTGTCCCGGATCAGAAGTGTTGCCGCCTGGAGCGCACCCATATAATTGTCGCTGGTTACGCCACAGATATGTTCAGCTTCGCGCTCAATGGCAATGACAGGGATCTGGTAAGAAGCCAGTTTTTCGGAAGAAAGAGTGTGACTTAACACGATCAGGCCTCAATCTGGTATGCCATCAGTTCATCAATGTACTGTTCCTCCTCGGACGGTCCGTTGTCGCTGACGAATACGAGAAATTTATAATGAAAATCGCGGTAGCTGGAAAGAATCTGTGTAAGCATTTCCGAATAATAGTGCAGATAAAGGTTCGGAATAATGATTCCGATAAATTCACTCTTTCCATTGGCAAGAACCTTTGCAAGCTTATTCTTTTTGTAACCCAGAGTATCAAGAGCCTGTGAAATTTTCTCCTGATTTTCAAGCGTCAGGGAGTCCGGATGATTAAAATATCTGGAAATGGTTGTCTTTGAAAAATTCGTATATGCTGCAATATCTGCAAATGTTACCTGTTTCTTTCCCATCTGAAAGCTGTCTCCTTTATCTGTTTTATCCATAGTATAACAACCGGAAAGAAAAATAGCAATGAAAAAATAACTAGTTACGTAATCGGTTACTTTAATAAATAAAAGTGTTGACATATCGGAAACTTTGTAGTACTATCAGAATATAAAGTAACCGGTTACTTTACCGGTTACACCAAAGCAGAACGAGTAATACGATGAAAAGGGAGGAGCAATCGCATGAAAAAACTGGCAAAACAAGTCGGCTCTGCGAAAAAACAAACCATGGGGAGTAAGCTGTCTTATATAAAGAAAAACTGGCAGCTGTATGTTTTTTTTCCTGATGCCGGCACTGTTACTCACAATCATATTCAAGTATCTTCCGATGGGAGGACTTCTGATTGCATTTGAGGATTACAATGTCATTGATGGTGTATTTGGAAGCAAGTGGGTAGGACTGGAAAACTTCCGGAGATTTCTGGCATCACCGGATTTTATGAACTACCTGCTGAACACATTAAAGCTGAGTATCTTTGGACTTCTCTGGAGTTTTCCGATACCAATTATTCTGGCACTTTTACTGAACCGTATCCGCAAGGCGGGGGGATTAAGAAAAAAAATTCAGCTTCTGATCTATGCGCCGAATTTTATTTCCGTCATCGTGCTCTGTGGTATGGTGCGTATGTTTTATCTCCGGTAGGACCGTTAAACCGCCTGTTGGGGATGAATACAAACTGGATGACCATGCCGTCCGCATTCCGTACCATTTATATTGCAAGCGGAATCTGGCAGGGAGCAGGCTGGGCATCCATCATGTATACTGCAGCATTATCCAATGCAAGCAAGGAACTGGAAGAGGCAGCCATTGTGGACGGTGCAAATCTTTTGCAGCAGATCTGGTATGTGGAACTTCCGGCAATCAAGGATATTATCGTGATCCAGTTTATTTTACAGGCCGGAAACATTATGAGCATCGGCTTTGAAAAGGCATATGCCCTGCAGACAGATATGAACTTACCGGCTTCTGAAATTTTATCAACCTATGTATACCGGATTGGTCTTTTGAATGGCGATTACGGTTATTCTACGGCAGTGGGACTGTTTAATTCGGTGATCAATGTGATCCTGCTTATATTTGTAAACTGGGTGGTAAAAAAGCTGAACGACGGAGAAGGATTATAGGAGGAACGTGAAATGGAAACAGTTAGTAAAATGAAATATTCACGGACAGACCGGCTGGTGCTTGGAATCGGTTATGCCATTCTTGGACTGTTTGTTCTTTCAATTGTTGTTCCGCTGGTCTATGTTGTTTTAGCATCTTTTATGGACCCGACGGTATTGAATAATCAGGGACTGAGTTTTCACATCAAAGACTGGACACTGGATGCATACCGGCGTGTGCTGGAAAACGGAATGATCTGGCGCGGATTTTTAAATTCGTTTTTGTATTCACTGGCATTTGCGGCAATTTCCGTATTTGTCACATTGTTAGCAGCGTATCCGATGTCGAAAAAAAGAATTTGTCGGAAGAAAATTTTTTAACGTGATTTTTCTGATTACCATGTTTTTCGGCGGTGGAATGATCCCGACGTTTATTTTGATCAATCAGCTTCATATGGTAAATACCGTGTGTGCAATTCTCATTCCGGGAGCATTTAATGTCTGGAATATGATTCTGGCAAGAACGTACTATCAGTCCATTCCAAAAGAACTGCGGGAGGCATCCGCAATTGACGGGGCAAATGAGATCCAGCATTTCTTCCAGATTATGATGCCGGTGTGCAAACCGATTATCGCGGTGCTGGCACTGTGGTCTTTTGTCGGTATGTGGAACAGTTATTTTGATGCGATGATTTACTTAAATGATGCAAACTTACAGCCACTGCAGCTGGTTCTGCGTTCCATCCTTGTACAGAATACACCGCAGCCCGGAATGATCGCGGACATTCAGAGTACCGCGGAGATGGCAAAAGTTGCCGAACAGTTAAAATACGCAACAATTGTAGTATCAAGTTTACCATTGCTTATTATGTATCCATTTTTCCAGAAATACTTTGACAAAGGTGTTATGGTTGGATCGGTAAAAGGTTAAGCAGAAAGGACAGGTACAGATATGTGGAAGAGAAAAATTAAAAAATGTCTGGCACTCGGACTGGCATTTGCTATGATGACCGGTGTGGCAGGATGCGGAAAAGAGCAGCATCTGGAGGCAGAGATCAATCCGGATATACCGGTTTCAGAAGTACAGTTTCCACTGAAAGAACAGGCAGAATTATCATTTATCACAAGTGCTCCGGCAACCTCTACGCAGAATCCGAACGAGCGGATTATTTTTAAGAGACTCGAAAAACAGACGAATGTACATATTGACTGGACCTGTTTTGTGGCAGACCAGTTTTCCGATAAAAAGAATCTGGCGTTGGCTCAGTTTGGAAATCTGCCGGATGGACTGTTTAATGCAGGCATGAGTGATTATGATCTGTTGCGTTATGCAAAGCAGGGAATAATTATTCCGCTGGAAAATCTGATTGACAAATATATGCCAAACCTTCAGGCTGTGTTTGAGAAATACCCGGAATACCGGACGATGTGTACAGCACCGGACGGACATATTTACTCTTTCCCATGGATTGAGCAGCTTGGCGCAGGGAAAGAAGCCATTCAGGCAATCGGGGATATTCCTTATATCAATAAAAAGTGGCTGGATTATCTGGGACTGGATATTCCAACGACAACCGATGAACTGGAACAGGTGCTGATTGCGTTCCGGGATCATGCGGATGATCTGAAAAAACAGTTTGATATCGAGGGAGATGTGATTCCGATGTCATTTATCATCAACAATGGCGATCAGGATCCGGCGATTCTCATCAACGGATTTGGCGAAGGATATGGAGATACGGGCGATCATTTTGCCGTAAAAGATGACGGAACCGTGATTTATACGACCGTGCAGGAAGGTTACAAAGAAGGCATCGAATGGCTGCATAAGCTGGTAACAGAGGATCTTGTAGATCCGGAGGCATTTACGCAGGAGTGGTCAACCTATGTGGCAAAAGGTAAAAATCACCGTTACGGTCTCTGCTTTACCTGGGATATTGCAAATATAGACAACAATACGGATTATGTGATGCTTCCGGCACTGACCGGACCGGATGGAATGAGAAATATCACCAGACAGAATAACAGTGAAACAAGTGGTTTTGACAGAGGCCGCTGTGTGCTTACATCCAGCTGTCGGAACACGGCACTGGCGGCAGCATGGATCGATCAGATGTATGCACCGATCCAGTCTCCGCAGAATAACTGGGGTACTTACGGGGAAAAGGATTCATTTAATATTTTTGAACTGTCCACAAATAAAGATGGCGGTGAAATGTTGAAGCATCTGGATCTGGGCGACCAGTCACCGGTAGAGGTACGTGAGGCGCAGTCTGTCAACGGTCCGCTTGCAGTTCTCAATGAGTATTACGATGTATATGTAACAGAGCCGGCAGATGCAAAATGGCGTCTCGACAATATGCACGAAACATATCTTAAGGATATGAAAAGCAAGTATGTATATCCGAATGTGTTTATGAGTATTGACGATACCAATAAAGTATCCCAGTATGATACCGATATTAAAAAATATGCGGAGCAGAAAAAAGCAGACTGGATTTTAAATGGCGGAATCGACAAAGAGTGGGATTCCTATTTAAAGAAAATGGAGAAATACGGGCTTTCCGATTATCTGGCAATCAAACAAAAGTATTTTGATCAGTATCAGGAGTCATTAAGCGAAGAAAAATAAACAGGAGAATTTGTATGAGTGAGATGTTAAAAAAAGCGAGAGCATATGAGGCAGAAAAAGCAGCACAGACCGATAAAAATACCAGACCGTTGTTTCATATCTCGGCACCTGCCGGATGGATCAATGATCCGAACGGTTTTTCCGTTTACGATGGAAAAATCCATCTGTTCTACCAGTATTATCCATATGCAAGGGAGTGGGGACCGATGCACTGGGGGCACAGTGTGACAACGGATATGATAAGCTGGGAACAGCTTCCGGCAGCACTTGCACCGGATCAGGACTATGACCGGAACGGATGTTTTTCCGGAAGTGCTATTGAAGCGGATAACAAACATGTGCTGGTCTATACCGGTGTCACAAAGATTACACTGCCGGACGGCAGGGAAGAGGAACGACAGAACCAGTGCATCGCATTCGGGGATGGCAGGGATTATGTAAAGTATGAAAACAACCCGGTTGTGACCGGGGAGATGCTGCCGGAAAACTGCAGCCGGATTGATTTCCGTGACCCGAAAATCTGGAAGGAAGAGGACACCTATTATCTGATTGTCGGAAGCAAGGATAACAGGCAGATCGGACAGGTCGTGCTCTGTTCCAGCAAAGATTTAAAAGAATGGAAATTTGAGACCGTTCTTGCGGCAAACAGTACCGGAAAAGTCGGAACGATGTGGGAATGTCCGGACTTTTTTCCCACTGGGAGATAAACATGTACTGATCTGTTCCCCACAGAATATGAAAGCGGAAAAATACGAATTTCACAATGGAAATAATTCTGTTTATTTTCTTGGAAATTATGATAAAAATTCGCATATATTTGAAAAAGAAGAACCGCATACGATTGACTACGGACTGGACTTTTATGCACCTCAGACCACACTTCTCCCGGATGGGCGGCGTGTGATGATTGCATGGATGAAGTCATGGGATGCCTGTGTGGTGCCGGATACACAGGACTGGCAGGGCATGATGACTCTTCCGCGGGAACTGGAAGTAAAAGACGGACAGATCTGGCAGCAGCCGGTTCGGGAGATTGCGCAGTATCATAAGAATCCGTGCCATTATGAGCATGCAGAGATTGATGGTGAGACAGCACTTTCCGGCATTTGCGGACGGACGATGGATCTGACTGTTACAATGGATGAACAGGATTTTAACGTTTTTTCCATACAGCTTGCCGCAGATGAGGAATACGAGACAAGTTTTACTTATCATAAGGGAACGGGAATATTGAGATTGACCGCACATACTGTGGTGTGACAAAAGATGTGGTCTGCGTGCGCAAAATTAAAATTGCAGATCCAAAAGGACTTAAAAAAATGCGGTTTATTCTGGACCGTCAGTCCATTGAGCTTTTTATCAATGACGGGCAGCAGGTGGCAACAACGGCGGTCTGTACCTCTTTGGAGGCAGAGGGAATCCGATTTTTCAGCGATAAAAAGATGTATATTACGGTCGAAAAGTATGATATTGTATTATAAAAAGTAACAGGAGGAAGAGAACATGGACGTAGTGGCTTTGGGGGAACTGCTCATTGATTTTACCGAAAACGGAGTCAGCGGGCAGGGCAATCCGCTGTTTGAGGCAAATCCGGGAGGCGCACCGTGCAATGTGCTGGCAATGCTGTCGCGCTTAGGACACAGGACGGCTTTTATCGGAAAAGTAGGAAACGATTTTTTCGGAAAGCAGCTGGAAGATGCGATCACGGAAGTCGGTATTGATGCAGCCGGACTTTTAAAGGATGATAAGGTGCACACGACGCTGGCACTGGTGCATACGTATCCGGATGGGGATCGGGATTTTTCCTTTTACCGCAATCCGGGCGCGGACATGATGCTGACGGAAGAAGAACTGCCGGAGGAAATAATCCGCGGAGCAAAAATCTTTCATTTTGGAACGTTGTCCATGACGCATCCGGGTGTCCGCGCAGCAACGAAAAAAAGCGATCGCGGTCGCAAAAGAAGCAGGCGCGCTCATTTCCTTTGATCCGAATATCCGCAAACCGCTCTGGGACTCCATGGAAGATGCCAGGGAACAGGTGTTATATGGTCTGGGACAGTGTGATATTTTAAAAATATCGGATAATGAAATCCAGTGGCTGACGGGTAAAGAAGATTATACGGATGGAGTCCGCTGGATACGGGAACGCTATCCGGTTCCGCTCATACTGGTTTCCATGGGAAAAGAGGGAAGCCGGGCGTATTATAAAGACAGAATTGTGGAGGCAAAGCCGTTTCTTCAGCCAAATACGATTGAGACGACCGGTGCGGGAGATACGTTCTGTGCGTGTGTTCTGCATTATGTGCTGGAGCATGGACTGGAGGGGCTTGAAGAGAAAAATTTGAAAGAGATGCTTCGTTTTGCCAATGCGGCGGCTTCTCTGATCACGACGCGCAAAGGCGCGCTCCGCGTGATGCCGGAGAAAGAAGAAATTGAAAAAATGCTATAAGAAATGGGATGGGAGGGCAGTGCCCTCCCGTTTCTTACAAAGAAAATGGTTCTATCTTACATGTATGAATCCTGCTTTTGGTATCGTAATTGATTCCGACCAGTAAAAGGTTTCCATGATACTCTTTCAGGCTTTCACAATATTGTTTTTGTTTAATCTGCGTGATTGCGCCCTGTGCACTATGATCCCATTTTAATTCGATAACAAGTGCTGGTTTATCCGGAAACTTCTTCCGTGGAAGAAATACCATATCCGCAAATCCCTTACCGCCGGCAAATTCCCTGTGTATCGTATAGAAATTGCGTGCGGCATAGAGTGCCAGTGAAACCGTATAACTTAACGCATTTTCATCATTATACTGGATATGTGATGTCTCAAAATGCGCCTGCTGAATCCCAAGTGCTACCTGTTCTGGCCTTCCCTGCCAGATTGCCTGCAGGGTGTCTGCTGAATTTTCAGGGCTTTAGAGATTTCGCCCCAGTCGGATACGGAAACACTGTTAACGTATTCTTCACGCACTTCATTGTTTGGTATTTTTACGGTTTTGTTTTCGTAGTCATAGCTAAGATAGCCCAGATGGATTAAAAGAGTCAACACATCATCTTCGGTGCGAAAGGTTGTCATATCATTGGTAAAACTTCCGGTATTGACAGGAACGGATTCCCCGGCTATCATACTGAGAACATCATCTTTTAATCCTTCAAAATTCATATCGATATAAATCTGCAGTGCTTCAAATGTTTCTGTTTGGTTCCAGTAATTTCCAATTTTCCCAAAAACGCATGCAGCTTACAACAGACCTCGGATTATAGATGGATGGTATTTTTTCAAAAGAGTATCCATTATACCATGCTTTTATTTCATCCAGATCCATATGATAATCTGTACAAAGGGCAGCGACTTCCAGTTCGGTAAAGCCGACATAGGATGCAAGAGGTCCCGGATTTATCATGGAAAATTCATCAAACATATTTAAAGCGGAATGGGTTCCGTATTTTTTGATCGGAAGAATTCCTGTCATATAAGCGAGTGCAATACAGGACTTATCTTTTAGCATATCCCTCAAAAAATCCAGATAGATTTCCTGGGCTTCTTTATCCTGTTTGTATTCCCGGAAAATACAGTCCCATTCATCAATGATTACGACAAAAGGACAGTTAGTTTCCTGATATACATCCTGCATGGATTCAATAAGATCTGTATCATCAAAATAATCAACATTCGGGTATTCCCGTTTTAAATCCCGCAGTACCAGCCGTTTCATGCGATCAAGCAGTTCATAGATGTTTTTCGTCCGGCTTAAAAATTCCTGCATATTTAAAAACAGGGTGTTGTATTTATTACGATAGGTGTCAAAATCCAGATTCCGGGCAATTTTATATGGGGAAAAGAGTTCTTTTGCATCACAGCCACGGCTGTAGTAGGCAGCAATCATGCTGGCGGTTATTGATTTCCCAAAACGGCGGGGACGGCTGATACATATATATTTCTGCAGAGTCTGTAAGACAGAATTTGTATAGGTCAATAATTCTGTCTTATCCACGTAGATATCAGAATGTGTAATTTCGTAAAATTTTTTTCATCCTGGTTTAAATAATTTCCCATGCAGTACCCTCCTCTAATTACACGTTTGCCCGTGTAAATGTATCATATCACAGGAATGCCTGCAGACTCAACTATTTCCGCAGAAACAGCACACTTACATACTATTATGCGATTAAATATACAAAAATAACAGGATTATGTAAATTATAATCTGATATTCTCTTGGAAAACTTGGAAAATACCAGTATAATTTTCTTAAATGAAGATCGGAGAAGGAAATCATGATTAATCGGGAAGACATGCTCGAACTGACACGGCGCATGACTCCGGCGCGGTCACACATTGACCGGATCGCCGGTGCATATTATGATGCGGAAGGATATATAGATGGTACATTCAACACGCATTTTTTAAAACTTTCCACAGCAGAAAAAACAAAAAATCTGGAACTGGCGAAAGCAGTTTTACAGGCAGAGACCAATAAACAGCTGAAGGATTACCGGATTCCGGAAACCGCAAGAAAGCAGGGAAGTATCTGGCAGCTGCTGGATGGAATCAAAGAGTCCGGGCTGCAGAACGATGCGTTTTGGATCTGCTTTATGAAATGATCGGGGAACGTGTTGCACCGGGAAAAGAAAGTTATTGTTTTTTGTTTCATGGAATGTATGATGTTCCAGTGAAAGGAACCGATAAGGAATGGCAGGAAGGTTCCGAGGAAGTATACAATTATCTTCTGCGTGCCGTGGGACCGCTTGAGGGAGAATATGAGCCGGGACTGCCGGAAGCAGGATTTTTATATCCGGCATTCCGGCAGAGAAGTACGGCATGTAATTATATAAATCTGTATGAAACAGCTGCTTATCAGAACCTGTGGAATCTGTTATGGAAATAGAAACTACATACGGAAACATTTTTAGAAGTTCTTTATATTCACCGAGAACAAGCAATGTGGTACCAGACCGGAATACGGTATTTGGAGAAATTGCCATATTAATTTTGCCGTCTTCCCGGATGGCAACAATATTGATTCCGAATTTTTCCGGATATCCAATTGACCGATTGTTTTGGAAATCCAGTTTTCCGGAACTTCCACTTCAAAAAATGCATGTGCCTCATCCACCTGAATATAATCGCGTATGTGATCGGCAGTATACCGGATAGCAGCCCACTCTGCAATCTGTTTTTCCGGATAAACAACCTCATCCGCACCGTTCCGCAGCAGGAATTTTTCCTGTACATCCCGTTCTGCACGCGATACAACCGTTTTTGCACCGAGTTCCTTGAGCAGGGAAGTAGTTTCAAGGGAATTCTGGAAATTTCCACCTATCGTTACCATACACACATCAAAATTACCAATGCCAAGGGATTTTAAGAAATCGGCATTGGTACTGTCACCGATCTGAGCATTGGTGACAAACGGAAGAACCTCATTGACACGTTCTTCGTTGTTGTCGACTGCCATCACTTCGTGACCAAGATTGTTCAGCTGTATGGCAACATGTCTTCCAAATCTTCCTAATCCAATTAATAATATATTTTTCATGGTATTTTCAACTCCTTTTTAACCAACTGTTATCTTTTCGAGCGGCAGTTTTACTCCGTTTTGTTTTATGGAAATTGCCGCATAAATTAAGGTAAGCCCACCGACTCTGCCGAAAAACATCAGAAGGATCAGAATCAGCTGGGACGGGATGCCGAGAGTTGGTGTAATTCCAAGTGTAAGTCCGACGGTTCCGACAGCGGATGCCGTTTCAAACAGGCAGTCCAGAAGCGGAAGGTGTTCGATGGAACATGGCAATCCCTCCAATAAAGAACAAAATGATATATAAAGCAACGATGGTGGCCGCATTTTTAATGGCATGACTGTCAAGCCGCCGACCGAAAATTTCAATGTCCTCTTTCTGGTGGAACGTGGCAACCATATTTAAAATAAGGACTGCAAAAGTTGTTGTTTTCATGCCGCCTGCAGTAGAGCCGGGAGATCCTCCGATCAGCATCAGCAGAATCATAACAGATTTTGATGTCGGTGTCATTGCTGTAAGATCTGCGGTGTTAAAACCAGCAGTTCTTGTTGTTACAGACTGAAACGTGGAGGCCAGCAGTCTGGTGCCGGTTGATGAACCTGTAAAATCCACAACAAAAAAAGAATACGGCCGGGATTATAATAAGTAAAGCCGATGTCCAGAGAATGACTTTGCTCTGTACGCGATAACGTCTGATATGCCATTTATGGGTGTAGATATCGTCCCACGTCAGAAAGCCGATGCCACCAATTATGATCAAAAGCATGATTACGAGGTTGATCAGTGGGTTGGCGATGTATCTGCTCAGAGATACAAACGGCTGGCTGGAAGTTCCCAGAAGGTCAAAACCGGCATTGCAAAATGCAGATACAGAGTGAAAGGCTGCCATCCAGATGCCTTTGATGCCATAATCACGGAAGAAAACCGGAAGTATGGCAGTCATGCCGAGCAATTCAATAAACAATGTACCCTGTACGCTGAATTTGGTCAGGCGGACAATACCGCCGATTTTCGGTGCAGAAATTGCATCCTGCATTGTACTGCGCTGCATGAGCGAAATTTTCCGTCCGGATAAAATGGCAAAGGAAACAGCAACGGTGATGACACCCAGCCCGCCGGTCTGGATCAGCAGCAAAATAACTGCCTGACCAAAAGAAGACCAGTAACTGCCGGTGTCCTGTACAACAAGCCCTAGTGACACATACCGCTGAAACAGAGGTGAATAGTGCCTCATGAAAAGGAGTCTGTGTTCCGGAAACCGAAGAGACCGGAAGCATCAGCAGCAGTGCGCCGACAAAAATGACAGCGGCAAAGCCCAGTACAATTAATTTAAAGGAGGAAAGTCTTTTCTTCCTGTGAACCACTTTTGACATATGTTTAAATTTCTCCTGTATTTATTCTACGTATTATAACATCATCTACATAATAACGCATTTGTGAGGATATACGAATTTACAGTAAAATTTTTGTAAACTATTATGCGTTTGTATCAAAATGCGAAAACAATGGTGGGATCTGTAAGAATTGCAGTTGTAAATATATAATAACGGGGATCAGAATTTGTATGGAAGATGTGGAAAAAAGAATGGTATCAGAAACTCAAAAGGATACATGTTGATTATTTACAGAATAGAGAGAAAGTTCATCACCTTGTTGTGAAAAATTATATAAACTTATATAGGGTGTAGGAAGTTGTATGAGCAATGCATTTTTTAAAACTTTCCACAGAAGAAAAAACGAAAAATCTGGAACTGGCGAAGGCAGTTTTACAGGCAGAGACCAACAAACAGCTGAAGGATTACCGATTCCGGCAGAGAAGTACGGCATGCGAATATATAAATCTGTACGAAAAAATTAAAATATGGGACATATGTGGGAAAAAAGTTATGAAAAGATCCTGCGAGAAACAGGGGAGTGGACATATGTAAAAAATTTGATGAAAAAGTCCCTTGAGAGACTGAAAACGGGATGTATACACCAAAAATAAGACTAAAAGTCCCGTAGTGATTTCTAAATGGGACATAATTGCAAAGAAAGTTGCTATATATCCTGAAGAGATAAATTGCCGGGATATCTATGTAAAGAAAAATTTTATATGTCCCAACAGAAGGGAGGTGCGGGATATATGAATTTACTTTTTTCCGATATATCCCATTGTTAAAAAAATATAAAAATTTACTTTACATGAGAATGAAGTTGTGTTTTAATAACGTCATATTAATGCACAGAAAGGAGAGGTTTTTATAACAATTTATTATCAGATTCTTTCGGAGAAGAGAAGGCTTACGAAAGAATTACAACAAATCAGTGAAGAACTATTGCATCTTCCTGATGGAAAAATTATTTGTGTTCACAATGGAAACCGGGTGAAATGGTTTCACAGTGACGGTCACACACAGACGTATATTCCAAAGAAACACAGAGAGTATGCACAGCAGTTGGCATACAAAAGATTCTTATTGGAAAAACAGACAGAGTGTAAAAAAGAACTGTATGCATTAGAACTTTATCAACGACATGCAGTTGGTGAAAATAAAAAGTCGGACAGGTTTCTTTCAGAAGATCCGGCGTATCAGGAATTGCTCTGTCCATTCTATCAGATGGTTACGCAGGAAGAACTTATATGGAGTGATACTTCCTATCCTAAAAATCCCAATTATCCCGAACAATTGAAGTATAAAAGCTGTAAAAATGAATATGTACGATCCAAGTCAGAAGCATTGATTGCAATGAATTTGTATATGGAAAAAATTGCATACCGTTATGAGTGTGAATTAAAAATCGGGAAGGCAGTGTTTTATCCGGATTTTACAATTCTTCATCCGCTGACAGGAAAAGAAATTTATTGGGAACATTTTGGGAAGATGGACTTGCCTGAATATGCAAAGAATGCCGCGGATAAGTTACATATGTATGCGAGAAATGGGATATATCCGGGAGATCGGCTGATTACAACATATGAGACTATGGAGCAGCCGCTGGATACTGCAATTGTGCAAAAGTTAATTACTTATCATTTTAAATAATTCTGAAAGGCAGGAAAATGAGAGTATTTTGCTCTGGAAATTTATATACAGGGTATGTTGATAAACAAATAAGTATCATCTGATAAAGATTTTGTGGCGGTATTAAAAGGTGGGACATATGCCAAAAAAGGCAAGGAAACCTCCCACAGAAATCCGAAAGCAGGACATATGCAAAAAAAGGCGAGGAAACCTCCCACAGAAATCCGAAAGCAGGACATATGCAAAAAAGGCGAGGAACCTCCACAGAAATCCGAAAGCAGGACATATGCAAAAAAAAGGCGAGGGAACCTCCCACAGAAATCCAAAAACGGGACATAATCAGAAAGAAAATCTGCATATGTCCCAACAAAAGGAAAATGTGGGACATAGTCAAAAGAAAATCTGCATATGTCCCAACAAAAGGAAAATGTGGGACATAGTTGAAAGAAAAAGCTCCATATGTCCCAACAAAAGGAAAATGTGGGACATAGTTGAAAGAAAAAGCTCCATATGTCCCACATCCTATTTAAGTTTACCTGAAATAAAATTTGAATAAAGTTTGTCAGGTTAGGTGTGAGCTTTTCAATTTTTTTGTGATGGTCAATAAATCAGCCACCATTTTTACAAGGTTTAATCAAACTCAAGTTCTTCATCTGCAGATTCTGAAACAGACGTTTTGTGAATATACCGGTTCATTAAATTTTTCGGAACAGAGATGTCTTCTTTTATCAGTAAATCCAGTCATACAGGGGACGTATGATATAAAAAGTCTTGCGACCTTCCAATAAAGACTGCGGACCTAATGGGTCAGCAGTTCTTCATAAATCCCCTTTGTCTGGGTATCGTCTACACCGCCCATATAGTAAGTTTTCCCATTTGCGGAAAATTGGATGAACGCATCATTTTCTGGATTTAAGAAAACATTGACATCCTCCCCTCCGGAGATGGTAAATGTGCCTTTTTCCAATGTATCCATGCTGGTGCCGTATGTTCTGGTCCAGTCCGGCAGATCACTTGCGGTAAGAAGAGTGGGATCTTTGATTTCACTAAGCGGAATCTGATAATCTGTTTTCAGATGCTGTGCGCATAGTGTGTGGTTTTGGATCACCAGATCAATGGGAGTAAATTCCTCCTGAATCAGCCATATGCATAACAGAGGGAAGGAAAGCATCATAATGGCACTGAAAATAGTAAGTCCCTTTCCGAGGGATGTGGCCATATTTACCGTTGTCCCAATGCCGACGCGCTGTTCTACCATCGTATGGGGATCGGATAGATTGTAGTAGAGGATGCCGCCGATCCAGTTTCTGTCATCATTTTCATCGCTGGTCAGATTCCGTTTTTGTGCATAGCTCCGGTCAATTTTTTTCAGCTTTATCATGCAGAAAATGCACAGCAGGAGTAAACAGCAGTGTATAAACAATCATGCCGGCGATGGAACATATTCCCATGTGTCTGGCAGACAGGGTAAGGATCTCCAGAAACAGGATCAGTGCCGTGTTCAGCCAGCAGAAGATCAGCCAGAAGTTCTTCCAGAGGTTTTTCTTTGCGCGTGCATAATTGATATTCACGTCACTGTCCGTACTGATGACGGAAACCGGCTGGCGGTCCATCCATACAGCTACAAGCCAGAAGACCAGCCCGCAGGAGGCACCGATCAGACAGGAAATCCCAAGCCCACTGGACTTTGGAAGCAGCAACAGGGCACTTGCGATACTGATGATATTTGGCAGGAAAAACGGGAGAAACCGGACTTTTCTTACGGAGCCTGCCTGTTTTAATTCCACATAATGTTCCGGCTGCCGGTCTTCGTACAGATGATTTTGTGTTTTCCATGTTTTCAGCCGGTGATTCGCACGCATGATCGGCAGGGAAAGAAGAAAAATCGCTGCCAGAAGCCAGAACATCCAGATGGTAAGCTGAATGGACATATGGGAGGTCAGCAGGCTTACAAATGGAACAATCGCAAGGAGAATGGCGTAGTAACGCATTTCCTTTTTGAATTTTTGCCGGATGTCTGCGACGGTGGCATCTTTTATCCATTCTTTTTTCATGTTTACGGCAAACAGGCGTCCGTTCTCATACTTATTTTGTGTGGAAAATAAAAACAGTATGATAAAGACGATTGGATACATGGTTGCAAAAAAGATAATATTCATAATCATAACAGTCACCCCTTATAGATGCGTTTGCATAAGTCGAAAAATTCTGTCTGCGTCATGCCGCTTACTTTCGCTTCGGAAATGATCTGGCGCAGCAGTTCCTGGGATTTTTCTGACAATTCTTTATTCGTTTCAAATTCCTGCCGCACGCGGGCACCGCTTCTGCGGTCGGTGTAGATGTAGCCCTCCTGTTTTAAGAGGGTGTAGGCTTTGCTGACGGTCATGGAGTTGATACCGATCTCCTCTGCCAGTGCCCGCACGGTGGGAAGTTGTTCGCCCGGAGCAAGCCGCCCGTCCGAAATGCCGAGCACGATCTGATTGCGGATCTGCTGGTAGATCGGAATCTCGGAGGCATCATTGATGGAAATTACCATGTTTTCTCCTTCCATAAATATCATACAATATTTTGTATTAGTTATAATAATACAAACAATACAAAATGTCAAGTAAAACAAGAAGGAATCTCAGGCATTGAAAAATAAATAAAAAAAGTGCATAATAGGTTATAGAAGGAAGGGAAATTATTCTATGAAAAAATCAATGATCTATCGTGTATTGATCTATATTGCAGGATTATTAATCCTGGCGATGGAATCGTACAGGCGATTTCGGATTGTATTCACAGAAGTGTCGGATTTACGAAGAACTGTTTTGATGTGCTCAACGTGACAATTACGATTGTGATCAGTCTGGTCTGCACCGGGCGGTTGCATGGGATCGGGATCGGAACGGTGCTTGCCGTGATCCTTGTAGGGCGTACGATTGCGGTCTTTAATCATTTTACAAAGGAAAAACTGACGGCACTTGCCGGAATCGAGGAGTAAACAGGCGGTTACTTTTCCAGTGGAATTACTGCAAACGGGGAGCGTTCCTTGTTGTAGGTATGCAGTAAACCATCTGGAAAATTTCAAACCGCAATCTACATAATCAATTCTAAAAATATTCGTTTTCTATATAGTATAAAATAATCAGGAAATTCTCAGGAGAATAATTATTCAATCAATTTCATTTCAGTTTTCGTGAGCTCAAGTCAGGGCATATTTCAAGCGTGGTGGTGACGAAAATAAGACTATATTATTGAATCAGAAGCATCTGATACCCATCTTGTACTATCTTTTTTGGTCAGTCAGTTGTTATATATATATATATATATATATATAGTTTTTGATTGTGTGCTGTTTAAACTGACACCTGTGGATGTCGAAGCAAAAATCGTATGATGTTTATAAGTAGGCAAATATGGATGCATTTTCCTAGAATATTGCGAAGAATAATATAATACTTTACACAGAGATTTTAATTTTCTGAAATGAACACGAGTACAAATATTGCAAATAGTAAAAATGCACAAAAAAACTAATGGGAAATATGACACTACAGACAAAAATGCAAAAGAATATTGACATTAACAAGAACAGGTAATATATTTAATTTACAAGATAAATGTACACGTGTACAACACGACGCAGCAAGAATAGTTGAAGGTTATTTGCTTGACGAAGCAGAATAATTGGACATATTTCAGAATGGAGGATATATGAATAAGTTTAAAAAGTTTATGGCATTGGGATTGGCGGCAATGATGGTTACATCACTTGTAGCCTGTGGTGGATCAACAGGTAATGCAAAAAATAAGAAATCAGATTCATCAAAAGGGACAACAGTTACTTTCTGGAATAGCTTTACCGGAGCTGATGGAGATATGCTGGTAAAGATGGTTGATAAATTTAATAAGGAAAATACTGATGGAATCAAAGTAAAGATGGATATTTCATCAGATTTTGACAGCCAGTTATCAACAGCATTTGCAGCTGGCGACGGGCCAACAATGATTCTTAGCTCCAGTGCTTACAGATTTACATATGGGGACTATTTGCAGGATGTTAGTGATGTGTTTGATAAGACAGATTTGAATAAGGATGATTTTATTCAGTCATATTTGGATTATTGTTCTGATGGTGATAAAACATATTTCGTCCCATTCCAGGTAGTTGGATACTATATGTACTGGAACAAAGATCTGTTTAAAAAGGCTGGTCTTGACCCTGAGACACCTCCTACATCATGGGATGAGTGGCAGCAGGATGCAGCAAAGATTTCTGATTCAACCCAAAATATTTACGGCTCAGAATTTCTTATGATTATGCCTACCAAATTGCACACATTATGCAGAGATTTGGGGATTGGCTGTTACTGATGATAATGGAACGTGGAAGGCTAATTTTGAAAATAATGCGGGATATGAGAATTTCCTTAACATGTACAAAGATATGGTGGACGATGGCGATAATCCTCTTGAAGCAGATACGGATTCAATGATGAGTGCTGGACAGGTTGGAATTACTGTTGGAGGTCCCTTGGGTAACAGCAGGACTTGACACTGCCGGGGTGGATTATGGTATCGGGCTTATTCCACAGGGCGATGCAGGAGATATGAATTCTGTTGAGGTTATTGGATTTGGTATTACAACAGCAGCAAGTGATGCCGAAAAAGAAGCTGCTTATAAATTCATCGACTGGTGGAATACCCAGGATAAAGATGGAAGCAGTCCTGCTTTAGAGTGGTCTCTTCAGAATGGATTCCCGGCATATACATATTCAGTTCAAAATAACAAAGAATATAAAGCTAATAAGAAACTGAGCGCCATGTCGGCAGCTAATCCGGAAGCTCCTACAGATTTTATAGTTGATTCAAACTTCCCTGGCATTAATTCTGTATTATCAGATGTTATTCCAGAGATGATCAACTCAGTGGCATTTGGTAATTCATCGGTTGAAGATGCGTTAGCAAAAGCTCAGAAATCGACCCAGAAGATAGTTGATAAATACAACAAATAGCAGGAAACATAAATAGCAAAAGAAGGGGCGGCTTTAATAAAAGGTCGCCCTTTCAATAGAAAGGTTGAAGTAATAGATGGAAAAAATAAGAAAGTATTGGAATAGACCATCCCGAAGTGCATATGTTTTTATCGCTCCTTCAATAATTTTATTGATATTATTCAATATAATTCCCTTAATTATGGCATTTGGTTTAAGCTTTTTTGATGTCCCTATTACGATGAATCATGCTACATTCGTAGGATGGGATAATTTTGTAGAAGCGTTTCATGATCCACGCTTTATAAACAGTTTAAAGGTTACTGCGATTTTTACAGGCATTGAGGTACCTGTGCAAGTATTAGGGGCCTTGGTAATAGCAGCATTTATTAGCAAAAATAATAAGAGAAATAAGTTTTTACGTGCAGTGTACTTTCTCCCTGTTATTTGTTCTGCAACTGTAATAGGTATTATGTGGAGAATGATTTTACATTCAAATATAGGCTTTATAACGGCTGCTTTACAGTCAATGGGATTAGGAAAAATTAATTTTATGAATACTCCGGGACTTACAATATTTGTAATCTCGTTTATATCAATATGGAGAAGCTTTGGTATTTCGACAATAATATATGTTACTGCAATCCAGCAGGTATCACCTTCATTATTTGAAGCAGCTCAAATGGATGGGGCGGGAAAAATTCTTCAGTTTTTACATATAACAGTTCCTTCCATACGGCCTACATTCTGGTATATCATGATGACCAGATTTGCAGGTGCTCTTCAGATTTTTGATATCATATATGTAACGACAAACGGTGGACCAAATTATACTACAGAGTCAACTGTTAGTTATATATATTCAAGAGCGTTTTCATCAAATTCAAGCATGGGATATGCATCGGCAATGTCGGTAGTACTTTTCATTATTATTATGTTCATTACTGTCTTGATGTATAGAAGAATGGTAAAGGAGGACTAACGGTATGAAAAAAGAAAAAGACGATAAGTATTGGGAAAGTATTCTTTAATGTACCGGTTGCTTTGATATTGATCATAATTGCTTTGCTGGTTTTAGTGCCGGTCATTTGGATGACATTTAGTGCTTTCAAGACAGAAAGAGAGATCATTTCATGGCCACCTACATTTATTCCTAAAACATTTACACTTGAAAACTTTGTGGACGTGCAGGGGCGAATTAACATTATTCGTTATATTGCAAACTCTGTAATATATGCAGGTGTAACAACTGCTTTAGCTGTTGTCGTAAATAGTATGGCTGGATATGCATATGCATTTTACGAATTTAAGGGTAAAACAGGAACATTTTTGATGACATTGGCAACAATGATGGTTCCTTTTCAGGTAATTATGGTTCCGTTATTCCTTGTTGTATACAAGATGGGAATGTATGACACTTATTGGGGACTTATAATTCCGAGAGTGGCAGTTGCTGGTTCAATATTTATGATGAGAGCTGCGTTTACGGGGATACCGAAAGAAATGGCAGAGGCAGCCAGAATTGATGGACTGTCGGAATTTGGAATATTCTGAAAATTATGCTTCCGCAGGTAAAACCAGCGGTAATAACATTGGTTATTTTAAGTGTTAATGGCTCTTGGAATGATCTGTTATGGCCGATGATTGTTACAAGCAGTACAGAAATGAGAACACTTGCAAATGGATTAGCATTATTTATAGGACAAAATACTATTGAATATGGTGCTGCTTTTGCAGGAGCACTTGTTTCATTACTGCCGATGTTTGTACTTTATATGTTTGGACAGAAGTACTTTGTTGAAGGTATGAGCAGTGGTGGATTAAAAGGATAGGAGTTGAGGAAGATGGAAACTACAAAAGTAGTATGTAATAAAGAATTTCAAATTGACAGAGTAGATTCTAGATTGTTTGGCTCTTTTCTTGAGCATATGGGAAGAGTCATATATTCTGGAATATATGAACCTGACAACAAGAATGCTGATGAAGACGGCTTTAGGCAGGATGTGATTGATCGCGTAAAAGAAATGAATGTAACAACAGTACGTTATCCAGGTGGTAATTTTGTTTCTGCATACCATTGGGAGGATGGTGTTGGGGCTAAAGAAAAGAGACCGCATAAACTTGATCTTGCATGGAGGTCAATTGAAACAAATGAATTCGGTACAAATGAGTTTATGAAATGGGCAAAAAAAACAAATGTTAATCCTATTTTTACGGTAAATTTAGGAACACGGGGTGTTGAAGATGCTGCACATTATCTTGAATACTGTAATTTTCCTAGCGGAACACAGTATAGTGACATGCGTAAATCTCACGGTGTAGATGAGCCATACGGAATAAAAATGTGGTGTTTGGGGAATGAGATGGACGGAAGCTGGCAGATAGGACACAAATCAGCGGAAGAGTATGGAAAGATTGCGGCTGAGACCGGAAAGGTTATGAAGTTGATAGATCCTGATATTGAACTGATTGTATGCGGAAGTTCTCTGTCAAGTATGGATACATATCCTGAGTGGGATATGGAAGTGTTGGATAAAACTTATGATGTTGCAGATTATCTGGCACTGCATCAGTATTATGCAGGACAGGAAAAGGGAACAAAAACTTTTCTGGCACAATCGGTTGATATGGAAGAGTATATTCATACTATTAGATCTGTTGCACAGGTTATCAAGCAAAAAAAACGTTCTAAAAAAGATATGAAGTTTAGCGTTGATGAGTGGGGCGTATGGGCTGTGCCAAGCAATACTGTAAATAATGAAATTGATGAGAAACCATGGCAGATAGCACCCGCAATCAGTGAACAGATTTACACCCTTGAAGATGCGTTATTGTTTGCAGAGATGCAGATGGTAATAATTAGAAATGCAGATGCAATTAAAATCGCATGCCAGTCACTTCTTACTAATATAAGTGCATGTATTATGACAGAAAAGGGTGGGGGCATTGGTTACAGACTATATATTATCCATTTTATTATTTCGCAAATTACGCTAAGGGGATAGTTTTAAATGTCTCGAGTACTGGGCCAGTATATGACTGTAAAGAATTTAACAATGTGCCTTATGTAGATTTTATTGTTGTATGGAATGATGAGGATGGAGAGTTAGTCTTTTTTGCAGTAAATCGTGATGAAGATAATAAACAGAAAGTGTCACTTCAATTGTCGGATTTTGAAGTAGATAGTGTAATCGAAAGTATCGGTATGACAGCAGCAGATAAAAAAATGACAAATCAATTTCAGCATGATGCTGTTAAACCGGAAACAGTTGACAATGTGAAACTGGGCAATGGGGAGGCGAAAGTAGTATTAAAACCATTATCATTTAATGTGGTTAGATTAAGAATAAATCAGTAACAGGAATATATAGTGAATCCTGAGAAAATCGTGAGTTCATTGATGATAACAGGCGATTATGGTATACTCTGACTAGAAATATACGGGGGTACGGATATGGCAATTACAGTAAATCAGATAGCAGAGCAGTGTGGTGTTTCCAGAACGACAGTTCTTAGAGCTTTAAATGGTGGAAGTGTGTCAAAGGACACTAAGGAACGAATATTGCAGGTTGCTAAAGATAATAATTATCGCCCGAATCTTCTGGCTAGGAGCTTAAATCATGGAAGAACAATGTCACTTGGGGTTGTAACAATCAATATCGAAAACATGTACTTTGTACAATCATTAAATACTATTAATAAAGAGGCTGATAAAAGAGGATATTTTACTAATATAGTAGATTGTGATGATAGCCTTGAATGGGAGAAAAAACTTATTCAGGGATTGGCTGAACGTCAAATGGAAGGGATATTGATTAACCCAATAAACAAAGGAAAAGAATTTGAAGATTTTCTCTTATCACTGCATGTTCCGGTAGTATGTATTGGCAATCAGGTATCAGAAAAGATTACAACTGTACAGGTAAATGAAATGGTTGCGACCATGGATGCGGTAAAACATATTGTATCAAAGGGCTATGAGAAGATTCTGTTTATCTGTCCTCCGCTTGAGATGAAAGAAGTGAAAAATACTTATACGCATGAGCAGAGAGAATTGGGATTTAGAAATGCTATGGGGATGTATCCAGATGTAAATATGCATGTAATTGGAAAAAATGAATTTTTACAAGAAGTGCAAACAGTTTGCAAAAATAATCTGGATAAAAGAACCGCTTTTCTTTGTTCAGGAGACAGCTATGCATTGATGATAATGCAATGGGCTGCTAAGGAAGGCTATGAAATTCCAAAAGATTTTGGATTAATGGGATTTGATGATATCAGTGTTTTACAATATATTTCTCCAAAACTTACAACGGTTTCGACAAATGTTGAGGGAGTTGCATCTACTGCGGTAGTGGAACTTATCCAACAGATAGAATCAGAAGTATATTCGCCTAAGTCTATATATTTGAATCACAAAATATTAGATAGAGATACATTATAATTACCGTATTCATATTTCCTGTGCGAATAAAGGAGATATGAATATGAATAAGAACAATTATATAGAAACTGAGTACAATAAACCATTTATTAGACAGCGTGCAGATCCATATGTGTATAGGCATTCGGATGGAAGCTATTATTTTACAGCTTCCGTGCCGGAGTATGACAGAATAGTATTGCGACGGAGTAATACTTTAAACGGGTTAAGAGAGTCAGATGAAGTAACTATATGGAAAAAGCATGATAAGGGAATCATGAGCGTGCATATTTGGGCACCAGAGATTCATTATCTAGACAATAAATGGTTTATTTATTATGCAGGAGGAGATATTGATGATATATGGGCTATAAGACCATATGTGTTAGTGTGTGAAGGACAGAATCCGTTAAATGATCCGTGGAAAGAACTTGGAATGGTAAAGGCAACTGATGCTTTTTCTTTCAATGATTCTTCATTGGATATGACGGTGTTTGAAAACAAAGGTAAGAGATATTGTGTATGGGCTGAGAAAGTAAATATCGGTAAGAAAATATCTAACTTGTATATTGCAGAGATGAAGTCTCCTACAGAACTTGCTACAGCGCAAGTACTTTTATCCTCTCCTGATTATGAATGGGAAAGGGTTGGTTTTTGGGTAAATGAAGGACCGGCAGTAATCAAACATAATGGAAAGATTTTCTTGACATATTCAGCAAGTGAAACGGGAGAATGCTATTGTATGGGAATGCTGAGCATTGGCGAAAATGAAGAGATTTTGAATCCTCGTGCTTGGAAGAAGGAATGTAATCCTGTTTTGAAAACTGATGTTGATAAGCAAATATATGACCAGGACATAATTCGTTTGTAAAAGATGAAACAGGTAATGATGTAATGATTTATCATGCCAGACAGTATGATGAAATTATAGGTGATCCGTTGTATGATCACAATCGTCATGTTTATCGGATGAAAATAAAATGGAATTCAAGAACTGAACCCGTTTTTAACTATGGCAATAACTTTTAACATGATTTTCAGAAAGAATAAGGAGGAGCCACTAAAACAAGCAAATATAAAAACAGACCGCCTAAGTGAAAAATCAAAGCGGCTAAATTTCCATACCGAAAATACATCGAAGATCTGGAAATGAATCTTCTTCCGGAAGGAATGCGAAAATGCCTACCGGAGCTGTGTACGCTGGATTTTATCAGAGAAGGAAAAAACATCATTATGACCGGCAATCCGGGAACCGGGAAAACGCACACGGCTATCGGACTTGGAATAAAGGCCTGTGAACAGGGCTATCGTGTCCTGTATACAACAATTCCTTATCTGGTAACAGAACTAAAAGAAAGTAATAGCAAGCAAAAACTCCGCACATATCAGAAACGCTTTGAAAAATACGATCTGATCATAGCTGATGAGTTTGGTTACATATCTTTTGATCGGGAAGCTACTGATTTGTTATTCACAGTCCTTTCATTAAGGGCATCCCAGAAATCAACCATTATTACTTCAAACCCTACATTTGAGAGATGGGACGAAATCTTCGAAGATGCCGCCATTACAAGTGCAATCGTTGATAGGCTTACATACAAAGCTTATCTGATTGATATGGAAGGCGATTCCTACAGGCTCCGTGAAACTCTGCGGAACAACGGAACCGACTTCGAAACAGTAGTAAAATAGTAACTGCACCTGTGGCAGTAATGCTGCAGGTGCCAAACTTGGTCTATAGTGACCTAGTTTTCAATGAGCGGTTGACCGAATTTTCGGTTGACAAATACAGCAAGTATTTATTACAAAATAAAAAGATCTCAGGATTATTCCTAAGACTGAGATTTTGATTATATAATAACACTGACTAAAATGCCCTTCTATTTTACTGAATTTCTTCTCCATTTTCATTTAAAAACTTGTATTGTATATCATAATCAGATGGAATATTTGACATGTCCAAATAATATACAAATGGAATATTATTAATTTCTATATTTTTGGTTATATCAGCTCCATTTCGTGGCGATATGACAGCCTGTATGGTACTAACATTTTCATTATTGCAGACTATGATATATCCGGTATTCAGTTTACCTAACCTTAATTGCCATCCTATATCATTCAAGGAAATGGCATTTTTATATTTATATTTTCCATTCTGATTTTTGGAAAACTGTGCTGCATAATAATGCTATGTTTTGTCGTTTTCCCCTGTCATTCCGACAACTATGGTAGTATCATTATCTACAATACGGCCACACTCTATCATATCAACTTCAGCAGATATATTTTCTTTTTCTTTCACAACATCTAACATTTCATCAGGTGTACTCACTTTTTTCCGCAAGCAGCAAGGCATATCGCCAAAGAAAGGATAAGTAAAACGGTTACTTTTTTTCATCTTATTCCGTTATCATTGTGATTAAATTACTCTTTTTCGTAACATTCATTATCTATATAGTATAAAAAAATCAGAAAGTTTTCAAGAGAATAAAATTATCAAAATTGATAGAAAAATGTTGTTTTGGTCGTAAAATCTTGAAACTTGCGTAAAATAGTTGTAATTTGTATATCTTTATGTTATTATCCCACTATAACCTAAAACTATAATCTTAGTTTATACTCAAAAATATTATCAATGTTAACGATGAAAGGGGAAAATATGGAGGAACTGACTACAGCGGAATCCATGGTGATGAAAACAATCTGGGATCATCCCCATGAAATGGCACTACAGGAAATTATGAAACTGACAAACGAAACATACGGGAAAGACTGGAAATCCCAGACCGTATCAACTTATATTGCAAAGCTGGTGAAAAAGGGCTTTCTAAGGATGAACCAGAGCGGGCGCAATGCCACATATGAGATCATAATACCGGAACTTTCCTATCAGCAGGAGCAGAGTCGCAAATTTGTAAAATTCTGGAACCGTGGATCGGTTGCACAGTTTTTAACTGCTTTTTATAAAGATCATAAACTTACCAAAGAGGAAATAGAGGAGTTGAGAAAAAGCATTGATGAACTGGATCAATAATTTGTTTTACATGGGGCTGTTTACTGCACTTACAGGCAGTATTGCATTTGCGGTATATGCAGTTGTTGCAGGCGTTTTGGATGGGTTAAAAAAATACCGCTATATATATGGGCTGTTGCTTGTGGTGTTACCGTTCTGGCTGTTTCCGGGGCTGTTTCTCCTGTTGTATGTTACGCATTACCGCAAAATGGGGAGGCACTGTTTATCAAGGGGCACCTGTTTGAACTGACACCTGTGATTGCGCACATAGAGTGTGTGGCGGCAGTGGTCTGGCTGCTTGGTGCAGCAACGGTTCTTGTGCTTCATCTGGTTCGTTATTACCGGGTGGAACATTACATAAAAAAGCACCGGATGCCGGCGGAAAAACGGCTGCAGCTCGTTGCGGCAGGGACAAAGGAGCGTTTAAAGATCCGGGGAAATGTAGAAGTGTATTGCTGCTATGGTATTTCTTCCCCGATGGTGCTGGGGCTATTTCATAAATGGATTGTATTGCCGGTGAGGGATTTTTCTCCGGAGAGTCTGCAGATTGTGCTTACGCATGAGTTTGTACATGTGCGGCAGCACATCCTGACGTTGAAATGTGTGGGCAGAGTGCTGGAAGATTTATTCTGGTATAATCCGCTGATCTATATTTTCAATCGCAGGCTGGATTTCTGGTCGGAAATGGCATGCGACATGGAATGCTGCCGTGATTCCGAAAATGTTTTTTCTGTCGGACAGTATTTTCGTGCAGCACTTGAACTGCTTACGGAAGAGACCCGTCCTCTCGAATTTCCGTTTTCCATGTTTGGGGCGCAGAATCATTTACAGGAGCGTATCCGCCGGATGAAGCAGTACCGAAAACAAAAAGAGATGAAACCACTGGCTGTTTTGGCAAGTTTTATTCTGGTTTTTCTTGGCAGTATCTGCTTTACCTGTGGAGCCGGCGTCGGTACACAAAAAAGCTGTACAAAAAATCTATGCAAAGACTGTACAGCAGAAAAAGTGAATGTACAGATGGAGGTTATGGACAATCAGGTCTGCTATGCGACGCAAATAGAGACAAATCCGGATGCCGGACACAGTTATATGGTAAAGGAAGAACCGTATGATGTTTATAAACAGGCAGTTATGGATGCATTTCCTGAGGATATTACAGAGGATAGCATAAAACTTTCCGCAGAGATTCCAAAACAGACGTTATGCAAATGGGCGGTTAAAGGAAAACCACAGAAAATCAGCATCACGGTCGATACCATCCGCGCAGACAAAACAATTTGTGTGGGTATTCTGACATCCGCCCATAAACGGGTCTATATTGAGGCAAATGGAGAGGTGGGACAGTTATTTGAAACATCCGGCAAAGAATTTATACGGAGTGTTTTTATAGAAAATACGGATGTAGATACGGTTAAGATTTCCGGGATTGCTACAATGTTAAGTGATTCAGAGCAGAATGCAGGAAATACACAGCGATAGAAAATCAAAAATTGTAATTTTTTGTATGAGGTAAGTATGGAGTTATATCATGCAAGTAAGAGAGCAAAAAGACAGATATATTTTTTGCTCTCTTTTTGCTGTATCGAAAATTTAAGACAAAAATAAAAAGAACAATTCAAAAAACATGGCATATTGATGTCAAAAATCTTCGGATAAAATAAACATGAAACGGATGTCAATAAATATAAAATTCGGAATATGTAGGGAGGCGTATTGCTATGAAACATAAAAACATTAAAATTGCACTCAGTGTTTTTCTTACAGCATTTGCATTTGGGTTAAATATTACAGGAATATCACCGGTTTTGGGAGTCCTGAATACAAAATATCATGCATATGGGACCAGTATGGTTCAGATGCTTCAGACACTGCCATATCTGTTTATCATGGTGGGATCTTTTTCAATTGGATGGCTAACGACAAAGATCAGCAAAAAAAAGATTATTATGGCAGGATTGCTTATCATAGGTGTGTGTGGCATAGTTCCGTTTTTTTACTGAAAGTTTTACCATTTTATTTATATCAAGACTGCTGATAGGATTTGGCTTTGGAGTGACAGGACCATTGAACACAGCGGTTGTTGCGGATTTTATTGAACCTGAACACAGAGCCGGATTTATGGGACTGCATGTGGTTGGAATGGGCGTAGGAGCCATGCTTGGCAATTTAATTGGAGGAATGTTTGCAGGAATTGGTTATAAATATTTTTATCTGGTTTACCTTATTGCATTTTTCTCGGCTTTCGGTGTGGCGGTTAACCTGAAGGAAACGGCACCGTTAAAAGGAGAGAAAGTATCTGACATGAAAATGACAGGAATTGTCTGGTTACTTTCACTGACTTCTTTTGCACATACATTGTTTATTAATGCGTATAGCACCAATATTGGGATTTATCTGGCAGATAATATTACATCAGATACAGGCACAACAGGTATTGTGACAGCGGTGAATTCTGCTTTTGCATTGATTTGTGGGATGACATTTTCCAAAATATCCGGCTTGTTAAAAGAATATACACTTCCGGTTTCCATTTTGATTGCGGCAGTGGGATATGGTATTTTATTTTTGGTTCCTGGAATTGCCGGAGTGTATATTGTAAGTGCCCTGTGTGGAGTTTCTCTAAGCTGTTTTATGGCAATTGCAAGCTATCTGTTGTCAATATCAGTCAAAAAAGATGCGGTGGCCAGAGCCAGTGGTATATTTTCTATTGTTGGTGGAGTAGGAGGATTGATTGCGCCTGTATTTATGGGAAAAATTGCATCTGCGGTCTGGCATGAAAATACGCCGGAGAATCAGTTTACAATTGCTTTTTGGGGAATGTTGATAATTGGAGTAATTGCGTTTCTGGGAGTCATCCGAAAGAAAAAGAAATTTTTGGAAGCATAAAGATAATACTGAAAATATAGGGGAGAGCAAAAAAAGCAGGCTTATTTTTGCTCTCTTTTTTTATGCGGAACAAAAAATAGCAAAATTTGTGTATGAAATCATACATATCAAAATAGAAGATTGAAAGAAAAGAAATATAATTAAGAATGATGGTATGGGATACACGAAAGGGACAGCTATGGAAAACATAAGAAAATTAATGCAGTTTTATTTTTTAACAGAATCAGGAACATCGGATCATTATCATCAGAATCCGGAATTGTTTTATATTTTAAAGGGAACACTGGAAGTAAAAATTGACGATAAGGTGTATGAACTCCGGCAGGAAGATATTGTTTTGATTAATGCCAATAAACGTCATACAATGACCGGAAAAAGAGGGAATTCTTGCAGCAAGATTCGAAATTGATTTCCACTTACTTGCCGAATATATGGGAACAATGCAGCTTCTGTTCTGGTGCAATACTATAGTGGATAAAAATGCCGCATATGATGAACTGCGAAAGGTATTGGATCAGATTCTTGCCAGATATTTTGAACGGGATGAAAAAGGTGCATTTGATCTGAATGCACTGTACTTTCAGGCTGCCCATATTCTGACAAGCAATTTTTTGATTAATATGGATGATTCCAGATTTGAAAACTGGGATTCACAAAACCGTATCCGTATCAAAAATATACAAAACTACATACAGGCAAATTACCAGAGCCAGATCAGTCTGAATGATCTGGCACAACGCTTATATCTGTCAAATGCTTATTTGTCAAAATATATAAAGAAGAATCTTGGAATGACATTTATCGAATATCTGAATAATGTCCGGTTATTCCATGCAGTGGATGAAATACTTTATACGGAAAAAAATATAACACATATTGCGCTTGATAACGGATTTCCTACATCAGCGGCATTTACAAAAGCATTTCGGGAGAGCTATCATGAAGCACCAAGCGAATACCGGCGAAAAATGCAAAAGATAGAGCAGGAAGAACATGATGAAAAGAATTAAACGAAAAAACAGAGACCGGATCATTTCCTATCTGCGCATAAGAGAAAAGGGCGAAATACCGGAGGTTTCGTCAGAAGAACTGTGTGATGTGTACGCAGATAAATCGGAAAAACATACTTCATGTACTTACAGAGCGTGTAATATAGGAGATGTATATTCAATACTCCAGTCGGATGTGCAGGAGCAGATTAAGTTAATCAAAAAGCGAACGGGAATGCAATATATACGTATATGGAATATTCTGTCTAAAGAATATTGCTTTGATGAAAATGACAGATATAATTTCAGAAAACTGGATCAGGTATTGGATTTTTACTGGAAAATGATATGCGGCCATATATGGAGTTAGGAAATAAACCGTCCCTTTTTATGTATACACCGGAACGTTCGGTCAAGCAGGAAAAAACGGAGAAAGCAGAACAATATAAATATGAGATTTTTTGTAAAATTATACGTGAATTATGTATTCATCTGGTAAACAGATACGGAGAAGAGGAAATAGAGAAATGGTATTTTGAGTTCTGAATGATCCTTTCTTAAACATATGCGAAGAAGATGGTGCTTATTATCAATATTTTGATGTCATTTACACAAATCTGAAAGCGATCTCCAATAATATTAAGGTTGGAGGTGCAGGAATTATATTGGGATATGAAACATGTATCTGCAATAAAATTTTTGGTATTTGGAAAAACAGGGACATCCATCCGGATTTTCTGTCGTTTTGTTCGTATCAGTATATTGCAGTTATTGAGAACGGGCAGAGATATGGAAGAAAATCCATTGACGAAAATTATATGAGTAATCAGATAGAAATTATGAAAGAAGTTATAAAAGAAAGCGGTTTGAATGTACCGGAATTACATATTGACGAATGGAATTTTACCGTTTCCAACAGAAATGTTATCAATGACAGTTGTGAACAGGCAGCCTATATTATAAAAACTGTATGGATGTCTCCGACAGGGTTAATCTTATGGCATACTGGCACGCACTGGATACTTATTCTTATTACTATGACACGGATTGTGTTTTAAATGGTGATTCCGGTCTGATTACAGGAGATGGAATATGTAAACCATCGTTTTTGCATTCTGGTTTTTAAATAGAATACAGTCAAATTTATTAAAAAAAACAGCACATGCCATGGTTACAGGAAACGGACGTAACAATTATACGATAGTATGCCACAATTATAAAAAGCTGACATCAAGATATGTGTTTTCGGAAGAAAATGAGATTGAGATTGAAAATATCAATCAATATACCGATGATGAAGACTCTCTGAATCTCAAATTCTGTTTTCATAATATAAAGAATGGAAAATATCAGATTAAACAATATTATGTAAACAGGAAGAATGGTAGTGTGCAGGATTTGTGGAGACAGCTGGGATATTCGAGGGAACTGGAAAACAGTGAAATTGATTATCTTAAGAGTGTGTCGATGCCGGGAATGAAAATGGAAACCGTTCAGGTGAAAAATGGAATTTTAACGCTGGAGAATATAATTATGCCACAGGAAATACGGATGATAGAAATTCTGTATCGATATAGTTATCCGGAATAAGGGAACAAAAAATATATATATTTTTTGCTGTGATAAATTACGGAACAAAAAATACAGCAAAATAATGTATCATGACAGAGAAAAACACGGAAAGCGAATAAAGGCGATTAATAATAAACTGTACCTATCAACCGAGAAAAAGAGATGGAGGAAAAATATGAAGGTATTAGGAATTTCTTTTGGAAGAAAAAATCAGCGGAGTGATGTTTTGGTAAAAGAAGCATTATTTGCAGCAAAAGCGGCGGGAGCGGATGTGCAGTTTATTAACACGCTTACATTAAACATAGGACACTGCAGAGCCTGTGATTATTGCAGTCGTATGAGGGACAAGGGTGAAGTTGAAATTCACTGTTGTATGAAAGACGATTATCACATTCTTGAGGAAGCATGCCTGGAAGCAGACGGCATTATTATTGCAGCTCCGGTCTATGCGGTCGGAATCGTTGGACAGTTTAAAAATTTTGTAGACAGATTCGGACCTTCCCATGACAGGGCGGCATTGCTTGAAGAGAACAGAAAACGTAAAGAAGAAGGAAAGCCGGAACTGGATCCGAGATATTTCAAAGACAGATATGTGGGATATATTTCTGTCGGAGGTGCACAGACCCATAACTGGGTTGCTCTGGGGCTTCCGATGCTTGATCTGTTCAGCTTCTCCCTTTGCATGAAATGCGTGGGTCATGTGGATGCTTATGACCAGGGGCGTACCGGCCACCCATTACTTGACCAGGAGCTGATGGAAAAATGTTCAAAACTCGGAACTGCTGTTGCACAGTCTCTTGGAAAGCCATATGAAGAAGTAAATACCTGGGAAGGTGAAGAAGGAGTGTGTCCGGTCTGCCATAACAGTCTTTTAAGTGTTACCGGAACAACAAGGGTAGAGTGTCCGATCTGCGGCATCTGGGGAACTCTTTTCTGTGAATGGAGAAAAAGTAAGTGTTGCTTTCAGTGAAGAGGAAAAAACAGAGCCCGGAATACGACCATTGGCATTTATGAACATTACAATGAAATTCAGAATATGATCAAAGTGTGTGTGCCAAAACTGACAGCACATAAAGAGGATCTTGAAAAAAGATGGAGAAGTATAAAAATTTTGAACAGGTAATTGAAAATATGTAATCAGTGAATGCGTTAGGAGAAAAAAGAATGGGAGAAAATTTAAATAAATATGGCATGAAGCCACTAACCAAAAAAGAACTATTTTGTATATGGACTGGGTAATTTCGCTTCACAGCTTTCCTGGACAATGGTAAGTACATATCTTTCCATTTTTTATACAGATGTATTTGGGCTGGGAACAGGAGCTGTAGCACTTTTGATGCTAATTGCAAAGGTCTGGGATGGAATTAACGACCCGATGATGGGAACACTTATGGAACGTACACATACAAAATGGGGAAGATTCCGTCCATATATTGTTGTTGGAGCAGTATTCCTTGTGATTTTTTTTACAATACTTACATTTACGGTTCCAGGATTCAGCAGTACAGGAAAACTTGTATACGCGTATATTACATACATTGGTCTTGGAATGTCATATACCATGACAAATGTTCCATACCTGGCATTACCGTGTGTAATGACACGGGACCCGAAAGAAATCAACCGGTTAAATGCGGCACAGATGATGGGAATGACAATCGGACAGATCGTTTTAAATCTATTTGTATTAAAGCTTGTGTTATGGTTTGGAAAAGGTAATCAGGCAGCAGGTTACCAGTCAACGGCTATTTTATTTGCATTGCTTGCACTCCCGATGTTCTGGGCAGTAGCTTATCTTTCCAAAGAGAAAATCACTGTAAAGAAAGAGGAACAGGGAGAAATTAAAGAAGGTTTAAAACTGATTTTACGTAACAAAAATCTGCTATGTACCATGTTGTATGCTTTTTTAATATGTTCGGAATGTTGGGACGTATTTCTGTTGCGGTTTATTTTTACATGCACTGTGTACAGAATTTTACATACATTACTATTTTCATGATGATGCAGATGATTGTCGGAACAATTATCATGCCAGTTACACCGAAAATAATAGAAAAAATCGGCAACCGGAAGACGGCTATTCTTTCGATGCTTATTCAGGGAATATCACTTATCGTTTTATTTGTAGGACCATATGAGAATATTGCTTTTGATTTTGTCATACTTGCAATTTATGGTCTTGGATATATTGCAGGACCATGTGGTTCCTGTATGATGATTGATGCAATTGATGATTTTGATGACAAATATGGCGTAAGAAATGATGGTATGGCATTTTCCATTCAGGGTACTGCGACAAAGGTTGCGACTGCAATTGCTAACTCATTGTTCCTTGTGGTTATGGGGGCATTTGGTTATGCAGGAGGCGTGGAGATGACACCACATATTAAAGAAGGAATTAATCTGGCAGCAAACCTGCTTCCAGGAATCGTATTTTTTATCGGAATCATTCCGCTTCTGATTTATGATCTTGATAAACCGGGTTATATGGATGGTGTAAGAGAAAGGCTTGCGGAACGGGACAAAAAGAAACGGGAACATCAAAGTGAGTAATTATATGCGGAAAAAGACAACGGAAGAAATTCTGTTGTCTTTTTTCTTGACAAAATGTTATGGAATATTACAATTGAAAAAACGGGAGATGAATTGACATGGATACAAGGCATAGAATTATGAGTTTTGATTTTGTGACAGAAAAAAGAAAGGAAACACATTTTCACCAGAATCCTGAAATTATTTATGTTCTGGAGGGAACGGCAAGAGTAGAACTCGATTCAGATTCATATAAACTCCATAAAGGAGACTTTATTTTGATCAATGCAAATAAACGGCACTCCTATCAGGAAGCAGGGGGAGAACTTTTGCTTGCTGTTTTTTTACATTAATTTTTCACTTATTGCGGAGTATATGGGCACCAATCAGCTTCTTTTCTGGTGTAATACCGTAACAGACAGAAGTGAAGCATATGATCAGTTAAGACATGCCCTTGACAGAATATTAAATAGATTTTATGACAGGGAAAAGGAAGGGGAAATTTATCTTAACAGCATTTACTATGAAGTGGTATATCTTTTGATGTCAAACTTCATGATACGTGGAGATGATGCAAGAATAAAAGAACAATTTTCGCCCGAAAATTCCCGGATTTTTGAAATTCAGAACTATGTTCAGGCCAACTACACCAAACCATTGAGTCTGAATGACCTGACGAGAAAACTATATTTATCAAATGCATATTTATCGAAGTATATAAAAAACATTTTGGACTTAGTTTTCTGGAATATGTAAATAATGTCAGATTGTTTCATGCGGTGGATGAACTGATTTACAGTGACAAAAAGATTACAAGAATAGCAATGGATAATGGATTTCCTACAGCAGCGGCGTTCAATAAGGCGTTTAAGGAAATTTATCATCTCACACCATCGGCATATCGACAGAAGATGCATAATTCGGAGAATATTGATGAAAAAAAACAGGGGAAGGAAAAACAGGAAGTTGATCTGCGGGTTCGAAAGTATCTGGAAGGAAAACCGATGCCGGTGGATGAAATGATAACCCGTAATATGAATCTTTGTGTTGTGGATACGGAAAAGGTGACAATATTGAAACATCCATGGAGTAAAATTATAAATATGTGCGATGTGGATGAACTTATTAATTATGATATCCAGCAACAGATTTTATTAATGAAAAAAGAAATCGGGTTTGAATATGTCCGGATTTATAATCTGTTTAAACAGGATATGTATGAGGAAATGGAAGATGGAACAGAAAACTATAATTTCAGCAGAATAGACAGGGGATTGGATTTCTGATAGAAAACCATTTGAAACCATTTGTGGAACTTGCTTTTAAACCAATCAGTGTGAATTACACAATTAATCTTTCAGCCAGAGACATGTACAATGAGATTATTTTTTAAAAACAGCGAAAGCTATCAGAGGATTATAGAAAAATTTGCTGCTCACATTGCCAATCGATATGGGATGGAGGAAATTGAAAAATGGTATTTTGAACTCTGGAAAGATGATCGCTGGAATATGCTGGAGGAGGATGGCCCATATTTTTCATATTTTGAATGCAGTTATAATGCTTTGAAAAACATTTCCCCAAAAATAAAAGTCGGGGGAGCAGGATTTGCACTTGGATATGATAATTTCCATTATGGACAGCTTCTGGGCAATTGGAAAAAACGAAATATTCAACCGGATTTTATCAGTGTATATGCATATTCGTATCTGCTGCAGCAGCAGAATGGTGTATACTTCGGAAGGAGATCCATAGATAACAGTTTTATCAAAAATCAGCTGGAGCTCTTTAAAAAGAACTTGAAAAACTGGATTTTTCAATTCCGGAACTTATTATCAGCGAATGGAATCTTACCATTTCCAATCGTAACCGTATCAATGACAGTTGTGGTCTGGCAGCATATATTGTAAAGAACTGTATTGAATGTGAGAGTGAAGCGGATATGATGGGATACTGGCATGGATCGGATCTGCACACAGAATCTTATGATGCAGACAGAGTGCTTTATGGAGATAATGGACTATTGACAAAAGATGGAATAAAGAAACCTTCTTTTTATTCCATGCAATTTTTAGGACAGCTGAAGCCGGAACTGTTGGGTAAAACCGGAAATGCGATTCTTACTACAGATCATAAAGGTGTATATACCATTGTCTGCCATAATTGCAAAAAACTTAATTACAGATATACCATGGTGGATGAAAAGGATATAAAATACGAAAATATTAGTGAATTTTACGAGGATACAGATGCAATACATTTAAAATTCCAGATCAATCATGTGCAAAATGGAGATTACAGTATGCGTATTCTTTATGTAAATGATGAAAGCGGAAGCATACAGGATGTATGGAAGGATATGGGATATTTCGACAGTCTGTCGAGAGAAGAACTTACATATATCCGAAAAAGTGCAACACCAGGGATAAAGATGCAAAGAGTTCATGTAGATGATCATATATTGCGGATAGAAACGACTTTGAAAGCACATGAAATAAGGATGCTGGACATACATTATCAGTATGTGTGATTTATAAATCCGCATAATGAAAGCAGGACAAAAAAAGAGATATCTTTTTTGTCCTGCTTTTTTTGTGCCCGGATAAGTGTTTAAATCCAATACATATTTAGGTTAATAATTGAAAAGCGCATAAATGATGTATTTCATATAATAAACCTAAATCAAAGAAAGAAAAATAAGAAAAGGAGACAGTGTATGAAATTAGGTTTTGTCAGTGCAATTCTTGACTCGTGGACGTATGAAGAAATGATGGATTTTGCATCGGAACATGGATTTGAGTGTGTGGAAGCAGCCTGCTGGCCACAGGGAAAAGCCGAACGAAGATATGCCGGGGTCTGCCATATTGATGCAGAAAAAGTTCTTACTGATGATGCATATGCAGATCATATTACAGAATACAGTAAAGAGAAACATGTAGAAATTTCAGCCCTTGCGTTTTATCCAAACACAATGGATGGAAATCCTGAAAAACGTACATCTGCGGTGGAACATTTAAAGCGGGTCATCCAGGCAAGCGATAAACTTGGAATTGGAATGGTAACAACTTTTATAGGAAGAGATCAGACGAAAACGGTTGAGGAAAATCTTGAAATAGTAAGGGAAGTCTGGCCACCGATTATCCGGCTTGCAGAAGAAAAGAAGGTAAAAATAGCGATTGAAAACTGTCCGATGCTGTTTGGCACGGATCAGTGGCCGGGGGGACAGAATCTTATGACGACGCCGGTGATCTGGAAAAAAGTATTTGAAATTCTTGACAGCGACTATCTGGGAATCAATTATGATCCTTCACATTTTGTGTGGCAGATGATGGATTATATCAGACCAATTTATGAGTTTAAAGATAAAATATTTCATGTACATTATAAGGATATCAAGATTTTTAAAGATAAACTGGCTGCTTGCGGAATTATGGCATATCCACTGGATTATATGGCCGAAGCTTCCGGGACTTGGAGATGTCAGATGGGATCAGTATGTATCTGCGCTTACAGATATCGGATATGATGGGTACACATGCATAGAGGTTGAGGACCGGTCATTTGAGGGAAGCCGCGAAAAGATAGAAAAGTCACTGTTGATCAGCCGGAACTATTTAAAACAATTTGTTATTTAAGAACAGAAATCAGGCAAAAAGGAGAAAAAAGAAATGGAAAAATTAAAAATTGCTATTGTCGGATGCGGAGGAATCGCAAATCAGAAACATATGCCATCCATCAGGGCAAATGCTGAAAAAAGCGGAGATGGTCGCTTTCTGTGATATCATACCGGAGAGGGCACAAAAGGCAGCAGAAGAATACGGGACGCCAGACGCAAAAGTTTATACGGATTACAAAGCAATGCTTGCAGATCACGAAATTGAAATTGATGTTGTACATGTTTGTACTCCAAATGTTGCACACTGTCCGATTACCGTGGCAGCATTTGAAGCAGGAAAGCATGTCATGTGTGAGAAACCAATGGCACACAACACTGCAGATGCACGTAAGATGATTGAGGCGTGGAAAAAATCAGGGAAGAAATTTACTATTGGCTATCAAAATCGCCTGCGTGATGATACACAGACACTTCACGCATCCTGTGAAAATAGAGAACTCGGAGAAATTTATTTTGCTAAAGCACATGCCTTAAGAAGAAGAGCGGTTCCGACATGGGGAGTATTTCCAAACAAAGCCCTTCAGGGAGGAGGACCTCTTATTGATATTGGAACGCATGCACTTGATATTACCCTCTGGATGATGAATAATTATGAACCTCTTTCTGTTTCGGGACAGGTATTTTATAAACTGGGACGTCAGGAAGACGGACGGAGAGGAGATGTATTTGGACATGGGATCCGAAAACTTTTGAAGTGGAGGACTCGGCTTTCGGACTTGTAAAATGAAAAATGGAGCAACCATTTATCTGGAAGCCTCATGGGCACTTAATGTATTAAAGTCAATGGAAGCTTCTACTACTCTTCGCGGAACAAAAGGCGGAGCAGAGATTCATCATGGAGGTAGCTATCCAAAAGATGAACTTATCTATAATTCCGTTGAACATAACCAGCTTATGGAAAAAACTATTTCTCCGGCAGGCGTAGTGGATTTCTTTGAAGGAGGGGCGGCAGCAGAGGCTGTACGTGAGCAGGAACAATGGTTAAATGCAATTATTCATGATACCGATCCTCTTGTGAAACCGGAACAGGCATTTGTTGTAACCCAGATACTGGAAGGAATATACAAATCTGCTGAAACCGGAAAAGAAGTATTCTTTGATTAGAAAGTGAGGTTTTAGGGCTATGGCAGCAAGACAGATTTATGATCCGGAAGGATTCAGAAATATAGAAACTGATGGCAGGATTACAGGATATCAGTTCCGGTTTAAGGCTCAATATTATCGGGGAATTACATTGTCTATTATTCGTGATATCCAGATCAACATAGATGGGGAGTCTGCAAAAAAGGAAGATATCCGTTTTACGGTAAATGGGGAGACATTTACCATGGAGGAGATGCGGACGGTTATTGATTCCGATTATCGCTGGGAATTTGGAGAATTTGCTACGGTATCCGTATTAAAAGAAGGTGGGCTGGAAAAAGGGAAACATCATATTTATGCGAAACAGATTATTGCACCATCATACATGCCGTTCCAGATTGAAGCAGATTGCGAAACAGATTTTGTTATTGAGTAACAGGAGGGATGAGAGATGAACTGTGATATGAAGAGAAGCATTTCACTGTATAGTTACCAGGATGAATATTATGATGGAAAACTTGACCTTGAGGGCTGTCTGCGTGAGACTGCCAAAACAGGAGCAACAGGAGTGGAATTACTGGCTGAGCAGATGATTAAAGTTTCCGCTTCCGATTGAAACGGAAGAATTCAGGGAGCAGTGGTTTGATGGCTGGAAAAATATCATTTGACACCATCATGCTATGACGCATTTCTGGAAAACAGGATATTTGATAACCGCACGCTGTGCCTTGGAGAACAGATCAATATGATGAAAAGAGATATTCGTCTGGCTTCGCTGCTTGGATTTCATAATCTGCGGACACTTGTTTCAACACCGATGGAAGTTATTGAGGGAAGTCTTGCATATGCACAGCAGATGGATGTCAGAATTGGTCTTGAGGTACATGCCCCATTTTCTCTTAATTCCGGATGGGCAGACGGATATATGGAAATGATTCACCGAACAGGTACAAAATATTTCGGGTTTATTCCGGATATGGGTATTTTCTGCCGGAATATTCCAGACGTTGTAAGAGATAAGGCAAGGAGAATGGGCGCTTCGGAAGCATGCATCAGGATTGTCGATGATTCATATGCAGAACGTTTGGCGAAAGGTTTTACAAAGATAAAGTATGATCTGAATCTTGGAAAGGCCAATATGGAATATCGGATGGCAAACGGTATGAAAGAAATGATGGATGCGATTGAACAGGCAAATGGAAATGATGCAGACCGCTGGTATGCAAATGCGTCATTTACATATTCATGGTCAGATCCACAGGATATTATTGATAATATTGATTATATCTTCCATACACATGCCAAATTCTACAATATGCATGATGATTACACGGAAACAGCGGTTGCTATTCCGGAAGTTATAGAAGCATTTAAGAAAGCAGGATACAAAGGATTTCTGAGTTCAGAGTATGAAGGAGGCGAGCATTTACGCGACATTGGTGTCAACAGTATTGAACAGGTTCGCCGTCATCAGGAGGCATTAAGAGCAGCAATGGAAAAATAATTTTCAACACAGAAGGAGAGGATAGATATGCAGAAAATCAAACTCGATTGTTGGATTTGGCTTTATGGGACATTGCGATGCGGATATGATGAAAACATTTCAAAATATTGATCTTGTAGCTGTTGCGGATACAAACCCGCAACAGCTTGAGGATGCACCGGAAGGGGTCGAGACATATGCAGATATTGATGAAATGTTGGAACATGCAGATATAAATACGGTAATGGTTTCTACTCCAAATCCAAGTCATCCGGAAATGGTAAAAAGGCAGCAAATAAAAAGAAACATGTTATTTGTGAGAAACCGGCGGCAATGAGTGTTGCTCTATTTGATGAAATGGTATCCGTCTGTAAGGAAAATGGAGTCCTTTTTACCGTCCACCAGCAGAGACGGTGGGACAAAGATTACCGAATTATGAAAGAAGTTTATGATAAAAAATGGTAGGCGACATGTATGTGATCAAATCTCAGTTATACGGATTTAACGGAAACATGCATGACTGGCATATATACCCGGAAATGGGTGGAGGTATGCTTTATGACTGGGGCGTTCATTTGATCGACCAGATACTAGATATGATAAAGTCGGAAATTATTTCTCTTTACGCAGATGTTCAGAATGTGATTAACGAAAAAGTGGATGACTATTTTAATATTATTATGAAATTCCGGAACGGAATTACGGCGGAAATAGAACTGGGAACCTATTATCTCACACCAAAAGAGCCTGGTTTATTGGCGGAAACAGGGGGTCAGCTATTATTGATGGATTTGAGGGAGAAGGAAAAATTGTCCGACTTCACATTTGCTTGAAAATGTGCCTGGTAAAATTACCATGACGGCGGCGGGACCGACAAGAAGTTTTGGACCGGCTGCACCGGGATTACTGCTGGAGGAACCGTTACCAGAAGTGAATGTTGATCACAGAAACTATTTTGAACATTTTCTTAAAGCGTTTAATCATGAGGAAGAGATTATTGTAAAACCGGAACAGGTAAGGCGTGTACTGTGTGTTATGGATGCAGTTAGAGAATCGGCAAGAACAGGTAAAGCCATTATGTTTGAAGAACAGTGAGGAAAAATTATGTCAGATTATAAAACACAAATTGTTGTTATTGCGGGTGGACCGTCTGGACTTTCTGCCGCTGTGCAGGCCGCGGAAGATGGAGCAGAGGTGATTGTTGTAGAGAAAGCAGCGGCAATAGGAGGCGCTGCAAATATGGGAATGGGACCTCTTGGAATTGGAACAAGATATCAAAAGCAGCAGATGGAAGATATTACGGTCGAAAAAGCATTCAATATGTTTATGGAGTATACGCATTATAATGTTGATGCAAGACTTGTGAAACGGTATTTTGAACAATCTGCAGAAACGATAGAATGGCTGGAAGACATGGGTGTCGAATTTGAGGGGCATACCGTTATTTTCCAAAATCAGAGCCTACATGGCATATTGTAAAGACCGATCAGGGAATTGGACCAAGAGCTGCCTCTTTTATGAATAAAGCGTTATATGCAAGAGCACAGGAACTGGGCGTAAAAGTCTTGCTGGAAACACCTGCAAAAAAAATTATTATGAAAGATGGAAAAGTTGCAGGAGTACTTGCAGTAGACAAAGATGGAAAAGATATTGAGATTACATGCAAAGCCGCTATTGTCTGTACAGGAGGTGCCGGGTGCAATAAAAATTTATTGAGGATGAAACCGGGTATAAGCATGGAGAAGATATGTTTAATTTTGCTATTCCAGGCATTATGGGAGAGGGACTTCGCATGGCATGGGAGGCTGGTGCAGACCATGTGCCGGTGAGAATTGAACAGGCAGCTGCAATAGAAGGTGTGGATGATCTTCCAGCAAGTGTCGGAAATGTGATGTCACAGCCCAACCTCCTGGTTAATCTTCAGGGGAAACGAATCATGAACGAGGATCAGATGCAGAATACAACGTTTCTTTCAAATGCTGTATCCCACCAGAAAGACAGAGTTGGAATTTCGATCATTGATTCTTCCATTGCCAGATATTACATGAGAAATGGAGTGGATAACGTTTCTATGGTTCGTCCGGATCCGGATGTATCAGATTTTGCAGACGCAATAAAGATGGCACAGGAGAAGGGAAATACCGGGCTGTTTATTGCGGATTCGATAGAAGAACTTGCGGAGAAAGCAGGAATAAATATTGACAATCTGGTAGATACCGTTGAGGAATACAATGATTTTTGCGACAGTGTTGATGAAGAATTTTTTAAGGATAAGAGGTATCTGAGACCGTTGACAAAAGCTCCGTATTATGCGGCAAGAATCCGTCCGGGCGGATATGGAACCGTGGGAGGAATCCGGGTTAATGAAAATTGTGAGGCCTGTGATAAGGATTTTGAGCCGATTCCGGGATTGTACGCAGCGGGTGCAGATGCATGTAATCTGTATGATGACAGTTATATGTTTCTTTTTTTACCGGGAAATTCCATGGGATTTGCGGTAAACTCAGGGCGAATTGCCGGTATAAGTGCAGCGGAATATGTAGAAAACGAAGAGTAAAAATATGTAATAACTGGGAGGCATAATATGGCGGTCATTACGATTGATGGAAAAAAATTAGAGGTACCGGATAATAAAAATGTCCTGGAATGCGCACTTGATGCAGGAATATATATTCCACACCTTTGCCACCATAAAGACCTGAATCCGTTAGGATCATGCCGTATGTGTATTGTAGAAGTAAACGGACAGGATGGAGTAATGGCATCATGTACGCTTGAGGCAAAAGATGGAATGGTCATAACGACAAAAAGTCAAAAACTGGATCAGCTCAGGAGACTGGCATTGGAACTTTACTGGCAGGACATCCGGAAGACTGCTCGACATGTCCGAAATATGGAAACTGTGAACTGCAAATGCTGATTCAATATATAGGCCCGAAAACAGGACGCCTGAAAATGAGAACAAAGGGATTTTCGGAAAATGAAAAGAATCCTCTTATTATACATGATATGAACCGATGCGTACTTTGCGGCAGATGTGTCCGGGCATGCAACGAGCTGCGAGGGGTAAAGGTACTTCATTATCAGAAAAAAGAAATGGAAACTTATGTGGGTACCTTACATGACAGGTTGTTAAAAGATTCCGATTGCCGTTTTGTCAGGCATGCGTTGAAGTATGTCCAACAGGTACAATACGCGATAAGCTTTATTAATACAGATGAAACAAAAGAGGATGCTGTTGTGCCATGCCGTCATGCATGCCCTGCCCATACGGATATTCCGAGGTACATACGATATGTCAGAAGTGGAAATTATGATGCTGCCACAGCAGTAATCCGGGAAAAAGTTCCATTTCCGAAAGCATTGGGATATATATGCAGTCATGTATGTGAGCTGCATTGTAAAAGAAAGGAAGTCAGTGATTCTATGGCTATCCGCGGTATCAAAAGATATGCTGCGGAACATGACACCGGACTGTACTGGAAAGGAAAAGGAAAACAGCTGCCGGATACAGGGAAAAAAGTCTGTATTGTTGGCGCGGGACCGGCAGGAATGACAGCTGCATATTATCTCAGAAAACAGGGACATGATGTGACAATTAAAGAGGCGCTTCCATCAGTCGGCGGGATGATGGCTTACGGTATTCCTGCATATCGGCTTCCGAGAACTATTATACTGGAGGAAGCAAAAGTAATAACGGATCAGGGTGTTAAAATAGAAAGGAATGAAAAAGTCGAAAAACCGGCAGATTTACGTAAGGATTATGACGCAGTGCTTATGGCAATCGGAGGACACAAAGGTGTACGGTTACCAATGGAGGGCAGCAGTCTGGAAGGCGTAATTCTGAATGTTGATTTCCTTAAAAAACTGCGGCATGGGGAAAGCAACAGGAATGGGAAAGAAAAGTAATTGTACTTGGCGTTGGTAATGTTGCATTTGACTGTGCAAGATCAGCAAAGAGACATGGAGCTGAAGAAATCCATGTGGAATGTGTGGAAGCAAGGGGAACATAAGACTGCTGATGAAGAAGAAATACAGCAGGCGGTAGAAGAGGGATCATGATACATCCGGCACAGACGTTTGAGAGGATTACCGGAACCGGACATGTGACGGGTGTTGATTTTATGAATGTGAAATCTTTTACGTTTGATGAAAATCATCGGGCTGTGATACACAGGGAGGAAAATTCCGAACATCATATTGAAGCGGATACCGTAATTTTGCTGTAGGACAAAGACCTGATATTACCGAAGAGGCAGGATTGGCACTTGGAAGAGGAAACAGTATTGCAGTAAGGGATATTGAAACAGACAAGGCAACTTCTGTAGATGGAATATTTGCAGCAGGGGATGCGATTTATGGAACAAAATCTGTTATTATGGCGATAGAATCCGGTAGGGAGGCTGCAGCACAGATTGATCAATATCTTGGCGGAAATGGCGATATTTCGGAAAAACTGGCACCGGAACAGAAACCGGATGCTTATATAGGTATATGTGAAGGCTTTGGATATATGCAAAGAAAAAACAGATGTATTGATTCTCCGGAGAGCCGTTGTAATAATTTTGAACTGTTTGATCATGGTATATGCGATTCGGATATATGCGCAGAAGCCGGAAGATGCCTGCAATGTGATTTAAGACTTCAGATTTCAAAACCTAGGGTCTGGGGAGACTATGCAGAGGGAAAGGAGGAAAAGTAGATGGAGATTCTGAATAAGGTCGGGAGACTGTCTGCACAGGAAATGCTTGAAAAAATCGAAAAAGCTGCGCTTATAAACTATGGACTGCACAGATATCCAGTCAAAGAATACTTTTCCGGAAATCCTGGGAAAAGAATTGTTGCATCATTGGATAATGCAGATACGGATCACGTTCTTCTTGAAATTTTAAGAGAAAATCCTGACAAAATTTTTGAGGGAATTGAAATTGCGGCAGAATTATCCGGAACCAGCGAGAAGGTACTTCATATTCCGGACGAAGAGACAGAACTGATGGATTCGTTGAAAATATTGGCACAGAAATATGATGTTGCACTGATTTCCGGTATTGTGGATGTAAGAATAGAACAGGAATGTATCTATCTTCATATTGTATCCGCAAAGGAACTGGCAGATGTATTTTATGACTGTTATATTCCCGGTATTTATGTTTCTGTAAATGGAAATAAACTCTGTAAAGTCGCAAAGAATACTAAAATTGCCAGCCTGTTTGAAAGCGAGGAATCACGGATATAAAAGGTATTCTGGGCGGATATGTATGGCATGATCCGGCATTTGCAGAAAAAACAGTGGGAGAAGCAGACCTGTCCAATGGTGTTTTGTGTACAGCAACTTCGAAAGACTGTATTGTACAGATAACGCAAAAAAAATTACTGGCATCCAGAAAAACAAGTTGCGGAAAGTGTGTGTTTTGCAGGGAAGGTTTAATACAGCTGGAGTATATGCAGCGTGAAATCATGGAGGAAAAGGAAAAAATGAATTTTTGGAACTGACCGACGAAATTGGAGCTGCAATGTGCTTTTCCACATCGTGTTCTGTAGGACAGACATCCGCAAAAATATGTGCTTAGCGCAACAGAACAATTTGAAGAGGAATATGAGGCACATATTAGGAAAAAATATGTCCTGCCGGGGCATGCACCGCTTTCGTAAATATTTATATTGATCACTCCGTATGCAATGGGTGTGGGGAATGTATGGATATCTGTCCAAAAGATTGCATTGAGGGAAAAAACGGCTACATTCATATGATTGATACATTCGACTGCACGAAGTGTGGAAAGTGTATTTCTGCATGTGAAGAGGAGGCAATCATAAAGACTACGGAAAGGTACCGAAACTCCCAAACAGACTCACAAAGGTCGGACGGTTCAGGAAACACTGAGCGTTTTACGTGCCTGTCGCGGAGTCATACCATAGATTTCTTTAAAAAAGACGGTTAAAAATAGTCTGGTTTGTAAAACCGCATGTATTCATAATTTCAGAGATGGAAAGATCCGTACTTGAAAGAAGGCGTCCGGCATGGGAAATTCGTACTTCGTTCAGATAGCGAAGGAAGGTCAGTCCCATATGCTGTTTGAAAAAACGGCAAAAATATTCCCGGCTGAATCCAACATAGTCCGCGGCATCTTCCAGAGAAAGCTTTTCCGTATAATGTTCATTTACATAAGAAATCAGTTCGCGGATGGTACGGTTGCCGTGTCCGGAAGCTGTTTCCGGAGGCGCATATTCGGAAAAATATTGAATTAAGTCAGCAAGCATCAGCAATGCTGTTCCATCGGAGCGCATGGCTCGGGTGCTTGCATTTTTTATATTTGTACGTGTAAGTTCGTGGGCGAGCTGGCACAGATGAATATATTGGATCGCTTTGGTATCATCCAGGGGAACCGGGCGGCATTTGATATGATACAGCTCTAAATTGGGACAGTAAACGGAAAGCAGCTTCTTATCAACATGAATACATAAAAACATATATAATTTTGAATCTGAATGAATGGAATGCACTTCTTTTTGAGTCAAAAACAATTAACTGGTTATGTGAAAGTGTAAGCGTGTCATGTTCTGCGTGAATACGGACTTCTCCGTTCAGGCAGAATAAAATTTCCATGGCATCATGCCAATGTGCCGGAATATGGGCTTTTCCAGCGTTGCCATAGAAACCTGAATGCCAAGATTGCCAAGAGGATGCAGTGCTTCATGATATGCTTTTTGCCATAATTAACGCCTTTCTCCATGTCAATATCGTTGTTAAATAAGATAATTATAGCACTGGTATAAAGTCAAAAACAAGGATAAAATACATAATGTAAAACAAAGAAGAGATAGAGAATAAAAAGGAGATGTTAATATGAGTACAATGGCAATAAAGAGTGCAGTAACAATGGATCATGTAAAATCAGGTAAGAAAGCAGACTTTGTATCACGTTTTAAAAATATATGGAAGATAATGTGGCATATTTCGCAGCAGGTTCTGCAATGATGACCGGAAATGGTTATGCAGCAGGTCAGATTATAAAGAACGCAAGACGACAATTGTTATCTGTCTGAAAATATGATAAAAACCACCATCCGGAAATCCGGATGGTGGTTTTTATTTAGCTTTCAACGGAAAACTGATCTTTTCCGACACCACACAACGGGCATACCCAGTTGTCCGGCAAATCCTCAAAAAGCCGTTCCCGGTGCGATCCCGTTATCAGGATCGCCGACTGCCGGGTCATACACATATCCACATACATCACATACATACTTTTTCATGGTTAAAATCTCCTTTCCCAGCCTGCCCATGCAGAATCTGTCAATTACTCAATTGTAATTGTATTGCAGGAAGAGCATTTTCTTGCGTCTTCCTTTGGAAGGGCGATAGTCAGGACACCGGATTCGTATTTTGCCTTCACTTCTTCCGGTTTTACATCACCGACATAAAAGCTACGGGAGCAGACACCTGCATACCGTTCCTGTCTCAGAATACGTCCTTTTTATTTTCTTCATCTTTGTCGAGACCCTTCTGGGCACTGATGGTAAGATACCCGTCTTTGACATCAAGGTTAATTTCATCTTTTTGAACCCTGGAAGATCTACAGCAAGTTCATACTGATCGTCTTTCTCACGGATGTCTGTCTTCATCAGATTTTTAGCCTGTTTCCACTGATTCCTGATTTACAGGTATGTTTCTTTTCTGTTTACAGGTTTTATTTTATCGTTTGCGCTTGAAAAAACAAGAAACTGTAGATACAATAAATCAAAAAGAAATTGTGCTCTCAGCACAGGGGAAAAAGGAGTATGCATCATGGACGGAACACAATGGGAATGTAACAGTTCAGATACGTTGCTGAATGATTTTTTTTCACAGGATGATTTAAAACAGCTTGCGGTTGATGCCGGAATCATGTTGGAATGTCCGCTGCTGGTACTGGATGATACCTTTCATGTTGTAGCGTATTATTATCCACCCGGTTTTGTGGATAACATCTTTCAGGAGGCTGTGCGGTGTGGACAGATCACTTATGAAGCGGGGCCATTATCAGCAGAAGTTCTGCACTGTGTTCCGGGATGTCAGACTATATAAAGCTGGAAGAAAGTTCTTTCCGGAGACGTTTTGTTCCGTTAAGCAGTGCGGGTGTGAGTCTCGGATATCTGGTCTGTGTCGACACCGATGGACACCTGCAGCAGATTCCGTCGCAAACATGGCACACAGTGGAAATGATTCTGGCGAAACAATTATTTGTCAGCGCAAGCCGGAAGGACAAGTCGTTTGAAACAGCTGCGGATATTCTTATAAATCTCCTGGATGGGGGCTTTTCATCCGAAGCATATTTTCAACTTCAAATTGCCAATACATATCTGGCAGAATTTCACCCGTCTGCATTTGCATTGATTGACCTGAGCGCATACCACAGTATGTATCAGGAAAACGGCACTTAAAAGAAGAAATAAACAAACGCTTTCCGTCGTCCCATTCTTTTGTATATCAGGGAGAGGTGTTTCTGTTTCTCGGAGGTACGAAAGATATGAAATTGTTTTCTCGTTATCGGAAGAGTTTCACTTAAAGATCATAATATCGGATCCGGTAAACACTATGTTTTCTTTACCGGAACTTTACCGCACAGCACGGGAGGCACTGGAACTGATGCGTGATGACCGCTTTCAGGGAAATGGTGTCTGTATGGTATCGCAATTGCGGACGGCACTTCTTCTTCATAGTATCAAAGACCGAAGCGATCTGATTTCTCCGGAAGTCCGTAAGCTCGCATTTTATGACCGGAAAAAAGATGCACAGTACTGTGAGACACTGTACTGGTATCTTGCGTATGGGCGTTCGCTAAAGAAAACATGTGATGCACTTTATACCCATCGCAATACCGTGCTCTACCGCATCAGAAAGATGCAGGAGGATTTTTCCATTCCATTGAATGAAGGGTCGGCATATGCAGGGCTGTTGCTTGGGGTATCCATGAGTTTATTTGAGACAAGGGGAGCCGGTTTTTTTGTGGAAAAGTATGAGTATACAGATGAGCCGGAACAAAAGGGCGAATTAGGCGATTGTGAAACAAGTTTGCAATCCTGATCATAGAAAAAAACAATCAAAACCGCAGAAAATCAGCATCAAGGTCGATACCAGAAGCGCGGACAAAATAATTTGTGTGGGGATTCTGACATCTGCCCATAAACGGGTCTATATTGAGGCAAATGGAGAGGTGGAACAGTTATTTGAAACATCCGACAAAGAATTTATACGGAGTGTTTTTATAGAAAATACGGATGTAGATACGGTTAAGATTTCCGGGATTGCTACAATGTTAAGCGATTCAGAGCAGAATGCAGGAAATACACAGCGATAGAAAATCAAAAATTGTAATTTTTATAAAAAATCGTTATACTGTAATAAACGGTATAGCGATTTTTTTGTGAAGATTTTTATATGAGGGTATCTGCGACCATTATTCCCGCTTGGAAACAAAGTTTTCTACAATATCCTGAATCAATGGAAGGTCTTTTTTGTTGCACAAGGCAAGAGAATCATAAATATTTTTCGGGAGATTGTCCGTGTGCAGGCTTCCCAGTAAAAGAAAATCGGGAGTGGTATCCAGCTGCTCACAGATTTTTACAAATGTTGTCAGGCTTGGAATCTGTTTTCCGGTTTCAATCGAAGAAATATGATTGTTGGAAACATTTACTTTTTCTGCCAGTTCTGCCTGACTCATTTTTAATTCTTTTCTGCGTCTTTTCATGCGTGTGCCCATGGCATTTAGATTTATATGCATAGAGTTCCCTGCTAATTTGTATTTTATAAAGTATCTTTCTAATGCATTAGCATATCAAAAAACAGGGAAATTAAAACAAAAGTGAAAGAAAAGTTCTGTAATACATGGAATATTTATAACATTAAGAGAAGAAAAGTTCTGTAATATATGAAATACTGGAACAAAACTTTACAAATAAATGTATTCCATTTATGATGGAAAAAGAAAGGTGGACAATACCATGAGTGATCAGATCGAAAGAGAACAGCAGATAGAAGAGGAATCCCTGACGAAAAACAGTCTTCAGATACAGAAAGCGGCATGGATCCGGGAGGAACTGGAAAACGCCGGGCGCAGGAAGATCAGCTTTGCAGCAGATCCTGCGGGAGCAGCAGATGCTGCAGGAACTCGATGAAGACATGGATCAGAATATGGCGCATGCAAAAGAGGGGCGGAGATACCGGGAAGATATGAAAGCGCGTGTGGACGACCGCGTGTATGAAATGCATGACCTGAGCGCAGACAAACGGGAGGGCATGCGGGAATACGGCTATGCGTACCGCAGGGGCTATGCACTGGCAATGGTTTTCTTTTCGCTGGCGTTGTGTGTGTTTGCCGGGTATCTGCATGGCATCGCTTCCCCAGACATGCCTTGTACTTATGTTTTTTACCGGAGTACAGGCAGCCATTCTGGTACATAAAAAACAGTGCCCGAAGTTCTGGCAGTTTGTCTGTGATGTGTTTTCTGCGTTGATTTTTCCGGGGATGCTGATCCTGTTTATTGGTTGTGAACTGCACTATTCTTATTACGAACGTGCACTGCCCTATTGTCTGGCCGTCGGACTTTTCCTGCTTGCACTGACAACGGCTTCTTACTTTTTATACGATCCGTACCGCAGTGCACGCCGCAGGGTGGGAGATGCCAAAAGCATGATTCGCAGTATCGAGCGGTCTGCAAAGAAACAGGTGAAAAAGAATCAGAAGCAGCAGGCAAAGAGGAACTGCGACAGGATCGTCTGCAGAAAAAAGAGTCCGAAAAACTGTTGAAAATCCAACAGAAACAGGAAGTGCGCTTAGAAAAACAGGGAAGAGACTGCAGAAATGGGAAACGTGGAAACAACAGTTTCTGGAGCGGTTTCAAAAGAGTGAGGATATTGTGGATGAAGAGGTATCCGACGAGACGTTGCCGGATGCGGCTGCAGGGGATGAGACACTGCCGGAAGAGGCTGTGGAGAACAAAGCACTGCCGGCAGAATCCGGGGAAGAAGATCCGGATGATCCGCACATTTGATACACGGGCAATCAGGCATATTTACTTCACAACAACTTTCATTTTCGCTTTCCTGCCACTTCCGGTTGTTACCGTAATCGTGGCCTTACCTGCTTTTTTGGCGGTCAGCTTACCGGTCTTTTTTATTGACCGCAACAACCTTTGGGTTGGAGGACGTAAAAGATTTGCGATCCGTGCAGCCATTCGGTTTTATTTTGACCGTTGCCTGCGCGGTCGTATTTTTTTTCATGGTAAGTGTGGGTTTCGTGAACTTAATACTTGTTGCTTCCATATAGGAATAGACCAGATCACAATATCCTTTGTCCGTGTTGGCACCTTCCAGTGAACCTTTCTTTGTATACTGCCATAAGTCTGCAGATACCGGTAGCTTTGGTTTGGTATCACTGTAAGATGCAACCCAGACTTTACAGTTTTTCAACTTTTTCCAGTCAAAGTTTTCGTTCAGGAAGGAAGCGGAAGAATAAATCATCGGCACATAACCGGCATCGGCGATCGTGTCACAAAAGGCCTTTGCAATCGCAGTCGTATTTTCCCTGCCACCTGCAAAGGTTCCCTTGCGCTCCATGTCATAGGCAACCGGATAATCCAGATCCCTTCCATCAAGAATCTCCAGACAATACTCTGCTTCTTCCACGGCTTCTTTCGGAGTTCGCACGCAGCACACATGATACACACCGACTTTCAGCCCGGCAGAAACAGCACCATCATAATTTGCCGCAAACTGGGTATCAACATCCGGTGCCCGGCCCTCTCCGGTACGGATCATTACAAAATCCATGTCTGCTTCTGCAACCTGTTCCCAGTTTACGGTTCCATTATAGCTTGATAAATCAAATCCCTGTCCACGAAAGTCTGCTGCCTGCACAACGGTAACCGGGATTATTGTAACCATCCATAGAGTTGTCATTACCATCGCCAGAACACGAAATCCATTTGTTTTTATCATTTTATGTCTCCTGTTTATCTTAACGTGTCAGCATGCCGTGATGTTCTTCCATAAATCCGCTGAAGTGAAGATTTTTGTAACCGAGTTTTTTAAATTTCTTCATGGCAACGTTTGGTTTGTGGTAATAACTTCCGATAATATACAGTCCGGTTGTTTTGTCCGGAAGCCGGCGGCAGACACGTTCTTCCGTGATTTTTCGATTGGAAAATTGATGGCACCGGCTACATGTCCGTGCGCATAATCTTCTTTGGGACGGCAGTCAATGAGGACTGCGTTATCGGATGTGGTTACTTTATTTTTGGCCTCGTTGACGGTCAGTTTTTTCATAAAAATGCTTAACATTGTAAAACCCCTTAATAAAAGATGCAACTATTCAGATTATTATACCCTATTTGGTAAAGATTGCAAGAAAAAAATAACGGTGGGCACAGCCTGTGTTTCCCGTTTTAAAGGATAATTTTAGGAGATATAATAATTTATCAACACAACCGCCTATCTGGAATAAAACGGAAAGGACGAAAACAGATTATATATTCCTCCCTTGCTGGCAATCAGGAAGATTTATTGTCAATCCCTGTCTCTCCGACGATTTCAAGCAAG
>VOFB01001894.1_pt1 | contig 92896 bp, 89 predicted proteins | sample 5384141 | NCBI WGS metagenome assembly VOFB01 (sample SAMN12384721, study PRJNA508395) | human gut metagenome | isolation source: healthy gut A | host: Homo sapiens | reverse complement strand
ACGTTGGCAATGGTGTCGGCAAGGTACTGATTGATATCCCCTTCCTTGTTGCCGTGCATGTTCATATTGACTACCATGACACCACCGTCCTTCAGATGATCTTTGACCATGGTAAAGAATTCCACGGAAGACATCTGGAAAGGAATGGTGATGTCCTGATAGGCATCCACCATGATGACATCATAGGTGGTATCCACCGCCTGCAAAAAAGCCCTGCCGTCATAGGTAGTCACCTTCACATCCTCCGGCAGGGAAAAATATTCTCTCGACAGCTCCGTGATCTTTTCGTCGATCTCCACGCCCTCGATATTCATATCGCCGAAATATTTCCGGCACTGGGTCGCATAGGTTCCGGTTCCCATACCAAGGATCAGTACATCCATGTCCTCTACCGGTTTATCCGGCACCATAAGGGGCGCCGCCATGGCATAGTCATAATACATGCCGGTAAGTCCCCCTTCTTTCATATAGAGGGATTGGACACCGAACAGCACGTTGGTGGACAGGACCACCTGTCTGTCCGTCTCCGATACCTGCAGATAATTATAGATGGACTCTCCTTCGTAGGTCAGATCCTTCTGCCAGAAAGCAAAGGAATCCGAATATCCCAGACCACAGCATAAAATAAAGATCAGTACCGATGCTGCAATCTTTTTCTTTCCCGTATGCTGGCAGATAAAGTAAATCACAGACAGCAGGATCAGAATTCCGGAAAAGATCAGAAATGTAATGGAGGTTCCCACCGCCGGGATCGTCACGAAAGTCGGTACGAAGGTTCCGATGATGCTTCCCACGGTATTGAATGCACCTAAAGTTCCCACGGTCTGTCCGCTGTCATCCAGACTATCCACGGAATATTTTACCAGAGAAGGGGTCACAGTTCCCAGTAAAAATAAGGGGAACACGAAGATCACCATGCAGGCTGCAAACGCCGCAATGATGAGGAAATTGTTGCTGACGGTAAAGATCAGCAGTGCGGAGATCCCAAGGATAATGTACTTGCCCACCACAGGGATCAGGGCAATCCAGATGGCCGCGATCAGGATCCTGCCGTAGAGTTTGTCCGGGTTCGGGGACTTGTCCGCACTTTTACCGCCGTAGATATTGCCCAGCGCCATGGCGATCATGATGGTGCCGATGACAATGGTCCATACGATCTGGGAAGAACTGAAATACGGTGCCAACAGTCTGCTGGCTCCCAGTTCCACCGCCATGACGGACATCCCGGCGAAGAACTCTGTGAGATACAAGAACAGCTTATTTTTCAAAATTCCTGAATGATTCATAAGTGTTGTAATCCTTTCCGCATTGACAGTGCGTCTATTTTACGTTATGATTTTATCAAACGGTAGTAACTACCGGCAATACTTTTTTGTAACTTTTCAGAGCCATGCAAAACTGCGTTCTGCGAATGCTTGCATTCAGTCAGATAAGCAGTTTTATATGGCGAAGTAACCACATGAGCAAAAAGGAAGCCATTTTATGTATTCTATGAAAGAAGCCTGTGCCCTGACCGGCATGACCTATGAGAACTTAAAATTTTACTGCAAGGAGGGACTGGTACCCAACGTGAAGCGGGACAGCCGCAATTATCGTGTCTTCGATGACCACGATATCAAATGGATCCAGAGTCTCGGGTGCCTCAGAAACTGTGGTCTCTCCATCGCCGAAATGAAAGAATATCTGCATTTATGTCTGGAGGGCGAATCCTCCATTCCCGCCAGAAAAGACATCCTCTCCCGGAAAAAAGAAGCACTGTTAACCTCCATGCAGCAGCTGCAGGAGGCCGTGGACTACATCGACTGGAAACAAGGATTCTATGATGACGTGTTATCCGGAAAGACCGCTTATTACAGCAATCTTATCCCTGAGACGACACCGGATGCTTCCGAAAGCACAGCTTCCTGAAACTGTTTGCGCAATCTAAAAAGCGGCCATGCGATTAAAGCATGGCCACCATGAAAACTCATCTCTGTTATTACCGGATCAAAAGTAACCATGCCATTCCATAATAGGTTACCACTGCCACCAGATCGTTTACCGTGGTGATCAGGGGACCGGATGCCACTGCAGGGTCTACCTTGATCTTATGGAAAAACATGGGGATCACCGTACCTACGGCACTGGAGATCGCCATTGCCACTAAGAGGGAGACTCCCACGCAGCCGGAGATTCCAAAGGCTCCCATCCAGGTATATCCTTTGAACAGATGCACATAGACACCGAGACAAAGTAATGCCATAATGCCCAACAGTGCTCCGTTTAAGGAACCGGTCTTTACTTCCTTGACCACCAGCTGGAACTTCTGTTTTCCTGTCAGGTTCTCGTCCATCAGCACACGGATTGTCACTGCCAGGGACTGGGTTCCCACATTTCCCGCCATATCCAGCACCAATGACTGGAAGCATATCACGATGGGAAGCACTGCTACCACGTTTTCAAAAAGTCCCACCACAGAGGATACCGCCATGCCTAAGAACAGCAGGATGATCAGCCAGGGCAGTCGCTTTTTCATGCTTTGAAGTGTGGGCTCCTTCAGATCCTCTTCTGCGGTCAGACCTGCTAACTTTGCATAGTCCTCGCCCATCTCATTGTCTACCATTTCGATCAGGTCTTCGGATGTGATGACACCGAGGATTTTCTTATCTTCTGACAATACGGGAATCGAGTCCTCCGCATAATCCAGGATCCTGTCCATACAATCATCGATCTTCTCATGATCGGTCACATAAGGATAAGATTTCAACACCAGATCTTCCAGATGCGCATTTTCCCTTGCCCGGATCAGATCCTTCAGATCGATGGCTCCGGCGAAAACACCCTTTTCATCTACCACATAGATGGTCATGATATTGTCGTTCTCTCCGGCCTGCTTTACCAACTCGCTCATAGCCTGCCTGATAGTCAGGTTCTCCGGGATACAGATGTAGTTCGTCGTCATGCAGCTGCCGATCTCTTCTTCATCATAGGACAGCAGCATCTTCACATCTTTTTTTGCATCCTCGTCCAGCATCCGGACGATCTGTTCTTTCTCTTCCGGATCCAGATCTTCCAACAAATCGACGGCGTCATCGGAATCCATCTCGGAGATCACTCTCGCAGCACTCTCCACAGACAGTTCCCGGATATACTTACGGGGTTCCTCAATGTATTTGAAGATCTCTGCGACCTTCTGCGCTCCCAGCAGATGATACAATCGCTTCCGTTCTTCCTCTGTCATCCCCGCCATCATATCGGCAATATCGTTTTTATGATAATTCAATAAAAAATCCAGAATCTCCTCATCCGTTTTCTCGCTGCGAAATAATTCTGCCAGTTCGGAATATTTCTTGTTCATAGTCTAAGTCTCCTTTCTCGTTCTCATCTTTTAAATGCAACGTAAAGGGCAAAACAAAAGAAGCATCACACGATGCTTCCTCTGCATAAATCTCTATGCACAACAAATCAAAATACGGCCGTCACTTTCCACAGACAGCTGTACCCTGCTCGCAGGAAAAAGCACCGTGTTTTCTACTTCGCCCATAACCATCGCAACTGTCCATGAAATTCACCTCCAACTTGTTTTTTTCGTGGTTATAGTAGCACTGTACCATTTGTTTTGCAAGCTGTTTTTCTTATTTTTCAATTGCATTTTTTATTGTATCATCATCTCTTTTTGTAAATAAGCACTTCCGGATCATCGCCTTTCTATCCATTCCTGTGCCATGCTACTGATCACGGATGCGAAATCATCCTCCGTCCAGTATGCAAACATAGACTTACTATATTCGACAAATTCCTCCAGAGACACTGTCTTGTACTGATCCGGCATACTCTCTTTATCATCTTCCGACATGTCATACTCTGCAGCCTGCTCGCTGTCTCCCTACTCCATCCGCTCTACAATGCAGTCAAAAATGTCTCTTTTACTCTTGTAATGGCGGTATAATGCTCCTTTCGTCATGTCAAGCTCTCCGGCGATCTTTTCATTCGCAAAAAAGTCATGCTATATCATACATCTCTCTGCAGATCTTTTTCCCAGTTTCCGTCCGGAAAATATTCCGATAAGCGTTCTGCAAGGCTTCTTCAGACAGTTCGTCCTCACACATGTTTACAAGGAAATCCGCTTCCACCAGAATCTGATAATCAATGCCGTCTATATTGTTGTAGGTATGATGATGGGCAATCAGATACTGTACCCGCTCAGAAACTTCTCCGGAAAAACCAAGATCTGACAGCAGCTTTTCAGCAATGACCGGGCCTTCTTTTTCCTGTAATTTTCCGTTACAGTTTCCGTATTTTTCTTCACACAGATGGATGCCGATATCATGAGTCAGTGCTGACGTCTCCAAAATAAATAAGGTCTTAGCATCCACATTCTCCATTTCCGCAATCAGCTTCGCATAGCTGTGTACCTTGCAAAAATGCTGAATGCGCTTTGCATCTCCATGGTAAAGTTCGATCATTGCCATATGTAATTTGTTGATCATTTTATTTTCCTCCTACCGGGTTTCCTTTGTGATGCTTTCCGTTTTCACGGGCCTCCTGCCTCCGAAATATCCTACTGGATCTTTGATACAATGCCTTCTTCCGTCAATGTCTGCAAACATTCCTGTGCATTCTCATCATGCATCATCTGCCACACCTGCTCCATACCGGGCGCCAGCGGCTTCTTCAAAAACTGTTCTCCGGAGATCCAGTAGACCTTTCCCTCCTCGGATGAGATCAATTTTCCTTCATATTCCGACGTTTTATATAAAAATCCCACATTCCTTATATCCCCTGTCATCCAGTGATAAATGCCGGTCAGTCTGGGATTTTGGATCATCAGTCCGGTCTCCTCATAGATTTCTCTGATCACCGATTCTTTGAAAGTCTCACCCGGCTCCACATGCCCTCCGGGAAATGTCGTTCCCGAATAATTCTTCCCCACCTTGTCCAGCGCCACCACATTACCTTCTTTATCATAGACCATACACATATTCATGAAAATCACTTTTTCAATTCCAGCCATTACTTTCTCTCATTTCTCTAAGATAAACTTAATATAACATAATCTTGCTATGCCGGCAAATCGAGTTAGTGTAACTTGAAAGTTAGTGAAATAATCCCGTAGCCCTTGGCAGGGTATAAGAAACGCGGCACGCTCGTACTTTAGTACGATGCGCTCCTGTCGCAGAGCGTAGCGGTACATAAGCGGTCATAATACGACCGCAATGCGTCACTTGGGACGCTATGGTACTCGACGTCTGCTTACGGCACTGCTTATTCTTATACCCAGCCGGGGCTACTGGTTTTTGAAAGCTTTCCAAAACGCAGAACTCCCGGGTATGCGGTGCCATGTCGAAGATGTTTGTCGGAGGATGTTGATATTTTCTAGAAAAGTGCTGAAAGACAGGGGGAAAGCGGACACGATGTCCGCGTCAGCCGATTGTCGACATGGATGTCGACTGTAGGCGGCCCCGTCATGACGAGAACCACTCATCACTTTTCGTAGAAAATTCACATCTGGAGACCTTACATCGAGACATGTGTATCGCATGCTCCGGGAGTTCGTGAATTTTGCCAATGTATTTCACTAACTCTCAATTTATTGAATCAAATCATAGCACATAATCTTCTGCTGTATCTGCGCATAAGCCTCCGGCTCCAGATCATATCCCAGATAAGCAATTCCCTGATACACTGTTTCCGGAATGATCTCCGATGAACTCATTTTTTTACAAATAGCCTCAATCAGATCCCGCTTTGCCGCGATGATCTTCACATCTGCTGCGTAAAATTGCGCCATATCGTAATCTGAAGTATTGCCACAGGGGTTGAGACAGTTAGCGCAGTCCGGTGCAATGGCGAATTTCTCCACATGAATCTTCTGAACTGTCTCTTCTTCGTTATCGCCATCTGTCAACCGCAGAAATGCTTCCCGGACCACACTGTCCGTCCGTTCTGTTTTGCCATTATTAGACACGGCTCCCACCAAGCCGATCAGGGCGCTGATGATTCTGTCTCCCTGCATTTTCCTACAAACCTCCATTTTTCAGATGCCTGCTTTCCGTACAGACAATCCTGTTTATTCCAAAATCTCTCCGTCAATGGAGATGGTCACTACCTGCCAGGGCAGGAACTTTCCGCTGTCCTGTATAGCCTTCTTTGCCGCCATTTCCAGTCCTCCGCAACAGGGCACTTCCATGCGCACGATGGTCACGGACTGAATGTCGTTGTTCCGCAGAATCTCCGTCAGCTTCTCGCTGTAATTCACTGCATCCAGCTTCGGACAGCCGATCAGCGTCACTTTGCCGCGAATGAACTCCTTATGAAAATTTGCATAAGCATATGCGGTACAGTCTGCCGCGATGAGCAGTTTTGCCCCGTCAAAATACGGTGCCTGCAAAGGTGCCAGTTTGATCTGGACCGGCCAGTTACACAACTGGGATTTCATTGTCGCACTACTCTCTGCCACAATTTCTGCGTTCTCCGTCCGGTTCATCTGACGCATTCTGCTTCCTGGGCATCCTCCATGGGGAATCTGCATACCTTCCCGTTGCATCTTTTCCTGTTGTTTCAGCTGCTGTGCCTGTTTTACTGCCGCCTCATCATAGGCCGGCGCCTCCCGCTCTTCAAAAGTGATGGCTCCCGTAGGACATCCAGGCAGGCAGTCACCGAAGCCATCGCAGAAATGCTCTCTCACCAGCTTTGCCTTGCCGTCAATAATATCTATCGCACCCTCGTGACATGCGGTCGCACAAATACCACAACCATTGCATTTTTCTTCATCAATATGAATGATTTTTCGAATCATGTTGCCTCCTTAATTTTGCTGTTCTCTTTGTCTCTTCGAATACCATAACAGACTTAAGCCGGATGTTATGTTGTTTTTCCAACAAAATCATTATTTTCTTCGCATACAAAATCATCTTCTCCAGCGTCCTGCGATTAATCGTAAGCAGCGCTTTTCCTTCCAGCTTATGACCAATGGCCTCATAAAAAGAACCGATAGTGAACCAGTCTAACCTATGTGCACCATCATGTTCTCGCCCAGCTCCAGCGGTAAAATTCTGAACACAAAGGGCAAAAAAATACCGCCTGCATGAATATTAGTTCCACACAAGCGGTATATACAGCACGACTTATAATTTAGAAAGACACGGTCAGCTGCATCTTGAATCTCTCTTCACCGTATACTGCGTGAGGAATATCCTTGGGCATGATCAGTGTCTCGCCCTCTTCCACATAGAATACCTCGTCGCCTACGGTAAATCTGCCCTTGCCTTCCAGAACGGTCACCATGGCATCTCCGCCTGCTGCATGGGTAGATATCTCCTCGCCCTTGTCAAAGGAAAAGATTGTCATGCTCACATAATCGTTCTGTACCAGAGTCTTGCTGACTACCTGGCCCTCCTGGTATTCCACCAGCTCCTTCAGAGTTAATTTGGTCTGCTTGTCGATATTTTTATACATCGTTGTCCATCCTTTCTTAAACACATCGTTATTGTGCCTGCCCGGCATGCTCCCACCAGAGCTCTCCTTGACTTTCTGAGGTGATTATACTAGAATCATCCCATCAAGTATGTTGATTTTCCAACAAAAGGAGAATTCATTATGACTAGCACTCTTTTTCAAAATATTTTACCCGAAGATATCCCTGTTATGCTGAAGCGTCTGAATGCATATACGAAATCCTATCAAAAGGAAGAATACATCAAGCATGCCGGTGATCCTGCGGATTTCATCGGCATTATCGAATCCGGCTCCGTTCACATCCTACAGGACGATTATTACGGCAACCGCAATATCACCGCTTCTATCCCCCCGGATTCCCTGTTTGGGGAGGCTTTTGCCTGTGCAGGAATTCCATATCTTCCCGTGGATATTGTGGCAGCAGAGGACTGTACAGTGATGTTCCTAAATGGGAAAACACTGTTAAACACCTGCGACAACAGCTGCACTTTCCATCATACCCTGATACGCAATCTCCTAGGAATCGTAGCGCAGAAAAATATGTATCTGAATCAGAAGATCAAATATACCTCCCGTAAGACCACCCGGGAAAAACTGATGGCCTATCTTACCGATCAGGCAAAATTGAAAAGGAGCAACGATTTTACCATCCCTTTCAACCGGCAGGAGCTGGCGGATTATCTCGGGGTAGAAAGGAGCGCCATGTCCGCAGAGCTGGGCAAGCTCACAAAGCTTGGCATCCTCCGGACACAGCGCAGTCATTTCACCTTATTAAAACCACTGGATTAATTTTTGATCACCTTTTCAAAATCGGAAGCTGGGTGTTTGCACAGCGGACAGATAAAATCTTCCGGCAGTTCCTCGCCCACGTATTCGTAACCGCAGATGGTGCAGCGCCATACCGTCTGGCCGTCTGCGGCTTTTCCCACTTCCTCCGGCTTTGGCTTTACCTCTTCTTGATAGTACTCATAGTTTGCCGATGGCTCCTCGCTTAACACTTCCATCTCTGTCACTTCACCAATGAACATGGTGTGGGATCCCAGATCCACGGTCTGACTGACCTTTACCGCCAGATAAGCATTTGTGCCTTCTATGATGTAGGGCACGCCATTCTCCGCATTTTTATACGCTGTGTAGTCTGCGAATTTGTCCACTTCCCGGCCGGATTGGAAACCAAAGCGCTGATATAGAGGGAATAGTGCTGTCTTACTAAGCACCGATACGTTGAACACGCCGGTCTTTAACACCATATCATGGGTATAATTTGCCTTATTGATGCATATGCAGAGCTGATTCGGAGTGGATGCCGCCTGAATCGCAGTATTGACGATACAACCGTTTGCTTTCTCTCCATCTTTCGTCGTTACGATATATAATCCATAACTTAATTTGTGCATTGCCTTGTTATTCATTATATTCTCTCCTTTTCTCCTTCAGCCTGTTTCGCTTCCTTTTTAGTATCTCTTATCTACCATATTTTATTTTCTTAACATTACTTATTTTCTTTATCCTGATAATAACACAGTTGAAATTATCTGTCAATAATATTAGTAATGATTCTTATTTTTATTTCTATAATTTAAAAACACCGATACCTTTCGATACCAGTGTTTCTTATCTGTTTCCTAATAGGTCACAACGTTATGATACACTCTGTAATATCCGTCTCCGATATCCACCAGCTGCAGCTGTATTGCAAAATACTCCATACCGAGATTTTTCAACACATCCACCACATATCCCTGCTCGTAGGCTCCGGTATGATAGGATTGCTCAATGGTACTCCACAGGCTCTTAGGCACAACATTGTCAAAATGCTGGTCACCACTTCCCAGGCCGGTCAGCTGCTTCCTGCAGTCTTCATAATAGGAACTTAAATCCGTCAGCGCATCGGCTCTGGGCTCCGGCGTAGCGGCAGCTGTGGTATTGCCTGCAGAGCCTGCGGTATTGCCGGAGGGATAACGCAACGGCTCCTGAGGATCCGGATTGATATAATCACTGAGAGAGCTGCCAGGCTGCTCCGGTTCCTGCGTACCGTCTCCCTGCTGTCCGGGATCTGTAACGCTCCCGTCTGTCTGACCGCCGGAGGGTGTGGTGCCTGCGTCCGGATCCGGTGTGGCTCCGCCTGCTTCAGACGGCTGACCGGTACCCGCTGCCCCTGTGGTATTTTCCTGTCTGTAAGCGGTACCGTTGCAGGCCGGCAGATACACCGACAGATTCTGTCTTACATGGGTGGAGGCAAAATCTGCATCCGTCTTGTTAAAATAGTCATATCGGATGGCCGCTGCGTCATCCCAGGTCACATCCACATTGTAATAACCATCGTCCAGCTTTACGATATTCCAGGCATGATCCCCACCGGAATAACCGGTGCAGTAATAACAGGGAATTCCCAGCTGCTGTAGCAGATACTGATAAGCTCTGGCATAACCGGCACACACGCTCTTCCCATTCACCAGTGCACTGTAAGCACTCTGGTTCATATCCGCTGTCAGATCATAGGTCACTGCCGATGCCAGTGCATCATGCACATATTTCTCTTTTTCATAATTGCTGTCAAGAGAGTCTGCCCCGGTAATCAGATTCTGTGCCGCCGCATCAAATCTTTGCTTTGCGCTCTCCAGATCATCTGCCGTACTGTTATATTTTAAATCGATCTCCACGCATTGCCCGTTGACCAGATATTTGCTGGAATAACCCGTCTCCAGCCAGAACATTTCCGGATGATCACCGATCACCGCCTCAAACGCTATCTTTACATCACTGGCAGACACGGTCTTCTCCGGTGCAAACTTTTCCGTCAGGTTCTGTGCGTTGGCATAAATCTGTCGGTATACGGACTGCTGATTCTCCGACAACATCTGATAATACGGATACTCCTCTGCGGAAAATGACAGCCCCTCTCCCGTTTCTCCGGAACCTAATGTTTCCTTCAGATTCTGTGCTTCCTGATCCGGAATCTGCTGTTCTTCCGGCTGCACGGGCGTAAATCCTGTCCTGCCGCTGACATCCTCCGGAATCTGCATCTGATCCATGGACGGCGCCACGTAGCCGTTCATTTCCCCCGGCATACCATTAGGAAGCGTCACACTGATATTTCCATTCCCGGAAGTCTGTCCTTCCCCGGTCTCTTCGGTCCCAGGGGGCATATCCACTGTATTGCCATACAGTTTCTGCGCCAGAGAACTGGTCATATCGGGGTTCAATGCGAATACCAGGATTCCGCCACACAACAGCAGACACAACACTGCAATTCCTATCATGATCTTATTGACTACTTTCATCTTATGCTCCTATCAGACCGGGCTCCTGGCCTGTGCTCCTGCCCGGATTTGTTATAAAGCCAGCTTCTGCCGCTATTGCTTCTCTTCTCCTGCGGCAAGTAATCCATCCGGAGAATAGCGGTTCGTTGCATTCCACAGGATCCATTCTTCATATCCCGCATCGTAGACTGCCTGGATCTGTTCCCGGATCTGGGTTCCGTTATAGGAGATATGCCCAGGAACCCAGGTGGCCGTAAATGCCTGCAGCCAGGGTCTTACCACGGCCCGTTCCGCTTCCGGAATCTCCTGCAATTCTTCTGCAGACCCCTGCATGGCGGCCGATACCGTTTCGTAAGGATGGGCATCCGGCACCTTCAGACCAAACACACCGTTAGCATAATGAGAGGGATATACCATAGGGCTGATGGCATCCACTGTCTGTCCCAGTGCCGTGTAATCCTGCCCTACGGTCTGCACATCCGTCTCGCTGCCGATAATAGTGCCGAAGACATCTGCCGTGACCACACAGCCCTTTTCGTGAAGTCTGTCTCCCGCATAGGAGAGAAAATCCTGTATAGCCTGCCGTTTCGGATAGGCTTCCATATCCACACCGTAATCTGCCGCATCGGCATCCGAACCTACCGGGAATCGCACATAATCATACTGGATCTCATCAAAACCCAGATCTGCCGCCATCTCCGCAAGCTCTGTCAGATATTCCCAGACCTCCTGCCTGTAGGGATTTACCCAGGCCAGTCCATTGGCATCTGTCACCGGCTTACCGTCCGGCTTCGTCAGTGCCAGTTCCGGCTGTGCCGCCGCCAGAATGGGATCCTTAAAGCATACGATCCGCGCAATGGTATATATATTATGATCTTTCAATTCCTGCATCATTGTCTGAATGTCCCGGATGTAACGTATTCCGGCCTGCATTTCGGATATCCGGTCCAGCACGGGAATGTCCTGTGGAATCTCCTCATTAGTCAGCCGGAACGTCAAATTTCCCTCGTCGTTTTTCACGTCGATGACCATGGCATTCAGTTCCGTCTCATCCACCAGGCGGATCAGATCTTCCATTCCGCCACTGCCAGCCTTCGGGCCGGTGACGTAGATTCCCTTTACCTTCGTCCGTCCCGCCATGCGGTCCGCCGTAGTCTGCTCTGCATCTCCAGCGGCGGCATCCCCATCCGTGACATCCGGTGCATTCTCCCCGGTGGCAGCCTCTTCTGTGAAATCCACCGTGGCCATTACTTCTATTCCTGTCTCTTCCGTCCCTGTCAGAGATAATTCATTGTCTGTTCCACAGCCGGTCATGCCTAGTATAAGTACAATCCCTGCTGCCAGAAGTCTCTTCCCCGGACCAGTATTTCGTATCATCGGTACTCTCCCTGCATACCGCCGGTCGCTCCTGTTTTCTTTATCCAGCGGTACAAAAGCTTCATAATTTCATGGTTCTGAATAGTTCCGTCGGAGTCAAAAGGTCTTTCACCCACTTATGAGCAAGCTCGTGTGGGCTTAGACCTTTTGCCCCTGGTATCATTATATTTTTAATTGTTAAAAAATGCAAGAAATGCTACACTATATCTATCGGCTCTGTCTCCGCTTGCGAAAAGAGCCGTCCTGATTTTCCCTGGAATAAGGTTTTTCACCACAAGAAATGAGGTCTTCCATGTATCATAATTTTATCTTTGATCTCTATGGCACCTTAGTAGACATCCACACTAATGAAAATAAAACTTCCCTCTGGAAAAGGCTTGCGCTGTTCTATTCCTTCCAGGGTGCTTCCTATACGGGGAGGGAACTGAGGAACAGATATCGCCAGCTGGAAACGGCTGCCAGCAAGGTTCCCTCATCTTACACCTGTCCGGAGATCTGCGCCGCAGATATTTTTCGAACTCTTTATGTCGAAAAAGGGATCCAACCCACAGAGGCTCTTCTGACCGCTACCGGTCAGTTCTTCCGGATCGAATCCCTCAATATTTTACAATGCTATCCCGCCACGATCGGCACACTGCAGCAGCTCCATGCAAAAGGCTGTGGGATCTACCTCCTGTCCAATGCCCAGCGGATCTTCACCGAATACGAGCTGCGCTCGCTGGGACTCTTGGATCTGTTCGACGGTATCCTTATCTCCTCTGACGAGGGGTGCTGCAAGCCGGATCCCGCTTTTTTTCAGATCCTGTTTGACCGCTACGGATTAGATTTCACCACCTGTCTGATGACCGGCAACGAACGCACCAGTGATCTGGCAGGTGCTATAGCTGCGGGGATCGACTGCTGTTACCTGCACACCGCCACCTCTTCCGGTTCCGCAGATGAGCCACCAAAAAAAGCCCGCTTTACAGTTATGGATGGTGACTCTTATGCGCTGCAAAAAATTCTTCTAAGTTTAGCGAGATAAGATAAAGCACCCGGAAGTCAGCTTTTCCCGGGTGTTTTTTCATCCATACAAATGCTGCCACACAGATCACCACAGAGATCATGGAGCCTGTCAGGAACTGCATCAGGGATGCTCCTCAGATTTTTTCCGTGGCACGCTCTTCCTCTGGATAAGTCAGTCCCCAGTCTTTTCGGATCCGGGTCATCATTTTCATAACATCCTCGGTAAGCTCAAGCTTCATTAATTCCGGATGTCCGGCGATGGCCTGTTCCATATCCTCCACCTCGTATCCCAGTGCGTCTGCCGTAGCTCCCGCCACAATTTCCTCGGTGTGTCCGTCTTCCGTGTACGTGATCACTGCTTTCTGCCCTCTGGGATACTCATACATTTCCACGTAAGCCTTGTCAAAAGAGATCATGCCCCGTTTGGGCTGCTTGGCATGCAGGGACAATGTGACCGTTGCCATCTCCTGCTCCCGGTTCATCAGAAGTATTCCCGCCTGCTCGTCCACACCGGTAGGTGCAAGCTTCACCTGCGAAGTAATCTGATCCGGGCAGGAATTTAAGAACATTCTGACAAAGGAAAGGGCATACACACCGATGTCCAGCAATGCTCCTCCGGCCAGATTCCGGTTGAAGAACCGGTTCTTCATATCGTATTCCTTATAACTTCCGAAATTCATCTGTATCACACGCAATTCTCCGAATTTTCCGGCATCCATGCGTTTTTTCAGTTCTTTATAAATCGGCATATGATAGATAGTCATAGCTTCCGCCAACACCACACCATGCTCCTTCGCCAGCTGCACTGCCTCTTCCAGTTCTTCGGAATTCAGCGTAATGGATTTTTCGCACAGCACATGCTTGCCGGCTGCCAGCGCTTTCCGCAGAAAGTGAATGTGAGTGTTATGGGGTGTGGAAATATAAATGATATCCACCGCAGGATCCGCACATACATCCTGAAAGCTCGTAAACACCTTCTGCACACCGTATTTTTCCGCAAAGGCCACTGCCTTCTCCGGTGTCCGGTTCACGACACCATACAGTTTCTGTCCTCTTTTTTCCATAGCCTGCGCCAGCTCATTTGCAATGGCACCGCAGCCTGCACTTACCCAGTTTGCCATCCTATTTTCTGCATTCCTTTCCACGCGTCTTATTCTCATACATCTTTGCATCCGCTTCATTGATGATCTTACGGACATCCACACCACAGCCTTCTGCCCAGCCCACAGCACTGGAGACCGGCATCTCGCCCTGACTGTTTTTCTCCTGCAATGCAGCACTGACAGACTCTACCATTGACTCGATCTCTGTTTCTACCGGATTCTCGATCAGCATGACAAATTCATCTCCGCCTATGCGATAGACCTTACGTCTGTCCGTGGATAATTCATATAATACGGAAGACAATGTCTGGATCAACACATCTCCGGCGGCATGGCCATATTTGTCATTGACACATTTCAGATTATTCACATCCCAGAAAATAGCTGCCAGTCTGTCCACCTGCGGATAGTAATCATTGATCATTTCCTCATATTTGTTCTTGTTATATACATGGGTGCCCAGATCGGTCTCCTTACGATATGTCAGATCAGCGATCCTCTGTGCATCCTCGTGGCTGGTAATGCTGATATACCGCAAAATAATGGTGAATATCAGAAGTATCACCGCCCGGGGCAGCGCTCCGTAGAACAATATCACGAACACCGGATCCGGCTCAATGCCAAACTGCAGCGTCCCCGCCATCCACTGCTCCATATACCAGTCTCTGGAATGATTGCTTCCTAAGAGCATATTCAAATCACAGATTCCGTGATAGAATCCCGTCACCATACTGACAGCCATTGTCACGTCATTGACAACATAGGTGATCCACAGTGTCATCCGCTCCCTGTACTGTACCGCCAAAAGCAACGGCAACACATAGATAAGCACCGCATGGAATGACAAAAATGCCGCAATGACTGCCGATATCATACAGATCAGTGTCAAAAACACATACTTTACCCAATGCTTTGACAGATCCACCTTTTTATAAATGTATAAAACAGGAATTCCCATCACCGCCGACACCCCTGCTGCCATGGTAAAAATTCTGGCATCCACAATAAAGATTCTCACTAATGTCAACAGCCAGAGGAGCAGAATAGTCACAAAAATCCAGAAAAAACCTTTTAGTGTGTGTATATTTGAGTTGATCTCCTGCTGGTATAATTCTTTTTTATACTTTTCCTGATAATTTTCCATCATAACATCCCTATGTTCTTCTATCATTTGTTCTCTTCATTCAGTGCTCAGCGCATAACAGATACAGTATAACATATTATGATTTTTTTTGCATTAAATGAGCTTACTTAGCATAATTAAAATCCTATTTTTCCACATTCTGTTTCATGCTGTCGGTGCCCCGGCAATCGACCTCTTTACTGGGAAATAATCAAGCTGCGGTTATTTTCCCGGTACTCTTTTGGGGAAATGCCATAGATTTTCCGGAAATTCCGCAGGAAAGAGGAGTAATCCGCAAAGCCGGTCTGCTGCCAGCTCTCAGTAATGTTCTTCCCCTCCGCCATGGCCTGGCAGGCGGAAATGATCCGCTTGTTCACAATAAAGTTATGCACCGTCATGCCGGTGATCTCCTTGAATTTCCGCAGAAAATGATACTTACTCATGTGCACGGCCTCCGCCACTTCCTCCACTGTGATCTCCTGGCTGAGATGGGTCTCGATGTAGCCGGTCACCTGCTCCACCAGAGGATGATCCACGATCTCCTGTGTGGAAGACAAATATTCCTCCCGTTTACACAACACATTCAGATACCCAAAAAACAGGCTCAAATTGCCTCTGTCCATGACCTTACGGATTCCGCAGTTCTGGACATCATCCCCCTCTAAGATCTCCGACATAGCAAGCTTTAGCAGAAATCCACGCAAAATTTCCTCATAATAAATGGGGAAATGATACAGTTTCGGCCCCGCTCCCCAGAAGCATTCTGCAAGAAACGGCTCTCCCGCCGCCAGCTCCCGCAGCATCTGATCACTGATCCACAAAATGATCCGGCGGGACGAATCCATTTTCTTCTCCGTGGGATGATATTTGTGCATGACATTTTTATCGATCAACAGGAAATCTCCCTTCCGCATCCGCACCGCCCGGTCCTCGATCAGGGAAGAAAATTCCCCCTCTATAATATAGATCAGCTCATAAAAATCATGATAATGGAACGACACCGCTCCGACAGGCTCCCCTACTTTCTCATAGACCTCATAGTCACCGCTCAACATATATTGCCGTTCATCCGCCGCATCCCGGCAGCGCAGGCTGCTTTTTCTGTTCACGACCATCCATTTTCTCTCCTGTATCATTCTGTTCAGTTTTTATTTTCCATGGTTTATATCCCCTGTCTTACTATATAGCAATTTTTGCACTATTTCAAGCAATTCATGCAGTTTTAATGCATTTGCCATTCTGCTATGCTTAAGACAGCAAAAAACGAAACCAAAGCATTCCCTACAAGGAGGATTTCTATTATGCAAATGACATTACGCTGGTATGGCAGCAAGTACGACACGGTTACCTTAAAACAGATCCGTCAGATTCCCGGTGTCACCGGAGTCATCTCCACTCTCTACGGCACCGCTCCCGGAGAAGTCTGGGAAATGGATGACATCCTGGCCCTAAAGACTGAGATTGAAGCTGCCGGCTTACAACTGGCCGGTATCGAGAGTGTCAACATTCACGATGCCATCAAGATTGGTTCTCCCGACCGTGAACAATATATAGAGAATTATATCACTACCCTGGAACGGCTCGGCCAGGCAGGCATCCATATGGTATGCTACAATTTCATGCCGGTCTTTGACTGGACACGCACCGAACTTGCCAGAATGCGTCCCGACGGTTCTACAGTCCTTGCTTACAATCAGGCTGCTGTAGACGCTATTGATCCGGCCAAAATGTTCGAATCCATTGCCGGCGATATGAACGGCACTGTAATGCCCGGCTGGGAGCCTGAGCGTATGGCTCATGTCAAAGAACTGTTCGAAATGTACAAAGATGTGGATGATGAAAAGCTTTTTGCCAACCTGAAATATTTTCTGGAGCGTATCATGCCCACCTGTGATAAATATGACATTAACATGGCGATCCACCCTGACGATCCTGCGTGGAGTGTCTTCGGACTGCCCCGTATCATCATCAACAAGCAGAATATCCTGCGTATGATGAAGATGGTGGATAACCCTCACAATGGCGTTACCTTTTGTTCCGGTTCCTACGGCACCAACCTGGAAAATGATCTGCCGGATATGATCCGCTCCCTGAAAGGCCGCATTCATTTCGCCCATGTCAGAAACCTGAAGTTCAACTCTCCTACTGATTTCGAGGAGGCTGCACATCTGTCCAGCGATGGAACCTTCGATATGTACGAGATCATGCTGGCTCTTTATGATATTGGTTTTGACGGTCCCATCCGTCCCGATCACGGACGTATGATCTGGGATGAAGTGGCCATGCCCGGATACGGACTGTACGACAGAGCTTTAGGCGCCACCTATTTAAACGGTCTGTGGGAAGCTATCGAGAAGTCCCATAAGCAGAAATAACCATCGCACCTGAAAACTCACAAATCAGCTTGGAGGAAACCATTATGGAACTTACCTTAAAAAGTCTTCATGACGACCGGGACGCATTTCTCGCTGCCGGTTATCATCTGCCGGAATTCGATTACGATACCGTTCATAAAAACACCGTGGAACATCCCCACTGGATCCACTTCGGTGCCGGCAATATCTTCCGTGCCTTTCAGGCCAACGTAGCACAGAATCTGTTAAACAGCGGCGTTCTGGATACCGGTCTCATCGCAGCGGAAGGCTATGACTACGAGATCATTGAAAAAAGCTACCGTCCACACGACAATTTAAGCATTCTCGCCACCTTAAAGGCCGACAACACCGTGGAAAAGACCATCGTAGGCAGCATCATGGAGTCTCTGATCCTGGACAGTAAAAACGAAGCAGAATACGCACGTCTCCGGGAGATTTTTAAAAATCCTTCTCTCCAGATGGCCAGCTTTACCATCACTGAAAAAGGCTATGCTACCGCCAATGCCAAAGGAGAATTCTTCCCCGCAGTAGCCGCTGACTTCGAAAAAGGTCCCGAAGCCCCCGAAAGCTACCTGGGCAAGGTAGTCTCCCTGCTTTATACCAGATACACTCACGGAGCGCTCCCCATTGCCATGGTCAGCATGGACAACTGCTCCCATAACGGTGACAAATTATATGCCGCTGTCAATGCGTTCGCCAAGGCATGGACCGACAACGGACTGGTGGAAGCCGGCTTCTTAGGCTACGTCAATGACCAGACGAAAGTCACCTTCCCCTGGAGCATGATCGACAAGATCACCCCCAGACCTGATGCCAAAGTAGAAGCTATGCTGGCCGAGGATCATATCGGCGGTCTGGATGCCGTAGTTACTTCCAAAAACACCTATATCGCTCCCTTTGTCAATGCGGAAGAATGCGAATACCTGGTCATTGAAGATGCTTTTCCGAACGGTAAGCCCGCACTGGACAAAGGCGGCATCATCTTCACCGACAGAGCGACCGTAGACAAAGTGGAGAAAATGAAGGTATGTACCTGCCTGAATCCTCTGCACACCGCACTGGCCATCTATGGCTGCCTTCTGGGATATACCCTGATCTCCGAAGAGATGAAGAACCCGTTATTGAAAAATATGGTGGAAGTCATCGGTTACAAAGAAGGACTTCCCGTAGTGGTAAATCCCGGCATTCTGGATCCGAAGAAATTCATTGACGAAGTGGTGAATGTGAGGATCCCCAATCCCTTCCTGCCGGATTCTCCCCAGAGAATCGCTACCGATACCTCCCAGAAGCTTTCCATCCGCTTCGGCGAGACCATCAAAGCTTACGAAGCTTCTCCAGACCTGCATACGGAAGACCTGAAGCTGATTCCTCTGGTCTATGCCGGATGGCTCCGGTATCTCATGGGAATCGATGATGAGGGCAGAGAATTTACGCCCAGCTCCGACCCCCTGTTAGAGGAAGCCCGTCAGTACGTTGCAGACTACGAACTTAGTTTCTCTCCCAAGGATCTGTCAAAGCTGGACGCATTACTTGCCAATGAGAAAATATTCGGTGTGAACCTCCACGACATCGGCATGGATACTCTGGTAAAACAGTATTTTGCAGAATTAAGCTCCGGTGTGGGAGCCGTGGCTGCAGCCCTGAAAAAATATGTTCCTGAGAAGGTAACCCTTTGATCTTAGAAGTTACCACTTCTCATAAGGACACCGGTTGACGGCGATTACAGCCCGCAGTTCCACAAAGCAGCCGCAGGCACCGCACAGCCCCTCATTCAGATATTTACATTCCTTACATACAGCAAGGCGGTCTTCATAGACCGCCTTATCTGCTTTACTATCCTCTTCGATCCTGTCTATGTAGGCATACAGATTCTCCATATAGGCATTCTTGTCCATTTCCCGTAATAGACATTTCCGACAGGGATATTTTATTGTTTCTCTTATTTGTTCTTCTTCCATAACTGTTCTTATCGCTTATTTTATCCGGAACATAACGACACTGCATGCCGGCATGGTAAAGGTGATCCTGCCATCTGCGATCTTATACTCCGTAAATACTTCTTCGTGTACCTTATCGGGATCCTCAAAGGTGTTGTAAGCATGCATATCATTGGTTAGTATCGCAGCGGTCACGTGCTTTGGATCACACTCTGCGAAAGCGATCTCCACCTCTTCTGCCTTATCAATGGACAGGTTGTTCAGGGTGATGGTCACAACACCGTCCTTATCCACGGAAGCGGATTCCTGTAAATTGGGAACCTTGAACTTTTCATCTTCACCGATCTGTTCCACACCATCGATATAGCTTTCCACCAGATCCGCATCCTGATGGTATTTGTACATATGGAATACATGGTAAGTCGGGGTACGCAGCATCTTCGGTCCCTCGGTCAGGATCACTGCCTGCAGTACGTTGACCAGCTGTGCGATGTTTGCCATCTTCACACGGTCACAGTGCTTGTTGAAAATATTTAAAGACAGTCCGGCCACCAGAGCATCACGCATGGTACTCTGCTGGTATAAAAATCCGGGATTCGTGCCGGGCTCCACATCATACCAGGTGCCCCACTCGTCACAGATCAGGCCGATCTTCTTCTCTGGATCGTATTTGTCCATGATCGTAGAATGCTTATGAATCAGTTCATCCAGCTTAAAAGCCTTTGCCAGCGTCTTATACCATGCTGCATCGTCGAAGTCCAGTGCACTTCCCTTGTGAGACCAGTCATCCTCCGGCAGTGTATAGTAATGCAGGGAAAGTCCGTCCATAAAGCCATGCATCCATTCCGGTGCATTTTCAAAACAGGTCTTCAGCACATTTTCTGTCCAATAAGTATCTCCCGCATTGGGACCGCAGCATACCTTGAAAATAGGCTGTTTGGAATCATAATTTCTCACATAGGTCTGGTATCTGCGGTACAGATTGCCATAGTAGGATGGGGTCATATTGCCGCCGCATCCCCAGTTTTCGTTACCGACACCGAAGTAATCCACCTTCCATGCTTTCTCTCTGCCGTTTTTTCTACGCAGGTCTGCCATAGGAGATACCCCGTCGAAAGTCATGTACTCTACCCACTCGGACATCTCCTGTACGGTACCGCTTCCCACATTGCCATTGATGTAGGTCTTACAACCGATCTGTTCACACAGTTCGAAGAACTCATGGGTACCGAAGCTGTTGTCCTCGGTCACACCACCCCAATGAGTGTTGATCATTTTCTTGCGGTTCTCCTTCGGTCCGATACCGTCTTTCCAGTGGTATTCGTCCGCGAAGCACCCACCGGGCCAGCGCAGTACCGGAAGCTTCATCTCCTTCAGGGCTGCCACCACATCATTACGCATGCCTTTGGTATTGGGGATCTCGGAATCCTCTCCTACATACAGTCCCTCATAAATACATCTTCCCAGATGCTCAGAGAAATTGCCGTAAAGTTCCGGATTGATATGTCCCTTTTTGTTCTTTTCGTTAATATAAACCTTTGCCATATTGATCCTTTCTGTGGCAGGCATCCGTTTCCTACCACTGTTGCGGCATCACGCCATTCCGTCGCAGTGCGATTCCTGCAGAGCGTTCATTATAAAATATAAAAGATGCCAGGGTCAAAAGGTCTAAGCCCACATGAGCTTGCTCATAGGTGGGTGAAAGACCTTAGGACCCGCCCCGATATGAGCATAAAAGTGGGATGATAATCCCACGATATGCGAATATTGGGTAGAATTGTGGGAGTGCGTAGCACGGAACAATCCGTAGGCATCAAAGTCGGGGGCTTTTGACCCCGACATCATATAAAAGAGAATTGCATAAAGCAATCCACAACTGAGATTATTTTAGCAAAGAAGGTGATGCCTGCCAAGAGGAAATGAAATTTATAAACATTTTTTTGAAAAACGCCCCCGTGCAATCATACGATGTGGATAACTTTCTGAATTTTCAAAAAAGTGTTCAAAAAATATTTTTCCAAAATGGCAGGCACTAAAGTAAATTTACCTTTCGATGCTGGTTCATTATTGAAAGCCCTTCACTTCATGCCAGCTCTCCGCAGGCTCCGTACTTTCTTCCACCTGTACATTCTCATATACTACACTTCTTAACTTGTCTTCCGAAAAGTTATCCACTCTTGCCCTGATCCGCAGATCCTGCAGGGTAAAATCGGAAAGCAGATACTGGCTCTCATCCGGCATCACATCAAAAAAGGTATCACAGATGCAGTCACAGTCCTTCATCGTGATATGCTCCGCATAAGACAGCGGTTGGTCCTTCCGATCCTTCAGATCATAATACTGGGTCCAGGGATAAATCTTGAGGAACTCCTTTACCCGGCCTTCGATCTGCTCCACCGTGATATATTCATAGTGCTGCGGGGTGTCCGGCCGCATTTTCAGCCACAACAGTCTCGCTGCCCCCTTGATCTGAATCCTGCGCATGATGATATTGCGGTTATGTACTGATTCCGAACCGCAGGTGAGACACCCATGGCAGAAGCCATAGACACAATCCTCCACCAGAATCCGCTCATTGGAGCCGTTCTCCGGCTGGCTGTCCGCCCAGGGGCCCTTACCGCCCTTCAGCACCACAGAGTCGTCATTGACTTCCATATAACAGCCTTTCACCAACACATCCGTACACACATCGATATCAATGGCATCCGTACTGGGTGCCGCAACAGGACCTGCCGGGGAATAAATATGGCAGTTCAAGTATTTTACATGGTCACATTTATAAATATGTGTGGTCCAGAAATGGGAATTCTGTAAATTCAGACCGGCGATCCGCACATTTCTGCAGTTGGACAGATAGACCAGCCGGGGTCTCTGACCATCCTTGTTGGTGCCGTTACTCCATTTCCAGCGCAGCCAGCAGGCTTTCCAGGTCTTAAGTCCGTTACCGTCAATAGTGCCCGGTCCGCACATGGTAAATCCATTCAGACCGTCCGCATTGATCAGTGCCGTAAAATACAGGCAGGTCTCTCCCTCAATCCGGGTCTCGGCCAGATCATAATCCGAGATATCATCGCTGCCCTTTAACGTCGCACCGGCGGAAACATAGAGATTCACTCCCTGTTTGAAATAAAGTGCTCCCGTCAGATAGGTTCCCGGCGGCACCACCAGGACACCACCGCCCTCTTCTGCCGCCAGGTCGATCACCTTCTGGATCTCTTTGGTATAAACTTTTCCGTCGTCCCAGATCCCGTACTCTGTGAGGACATAGGGTCTGCCCAGTTCCTCAAGCTCCGGCATCCCTATATCATAAAACCAGTCATCTATGGGAGTTCCGTCCGGGAAATATTCCGTAGGTCTTTCTTTTTCGTTATGCATTCTCTGCCTCCTTTGCGTTCTGCTCCCTCAGAAAACGAACACAGGATTTCCGCCCTGATCGTTATCGTTGGTTATCTGATTTCTACAAAGGTAGTGTCGTAAGGTGCAATGGTTACCGTACATGCGCCCGCTTCCGTTGGGATAGTGGTGGTCTGCTCAGTGTCACTGTTGTTGATGACTACCAGTTTTTTACTCTCCGGGTAATAAGCACATTCCGTATACAGGTTATCCGTCATATAGCTGCCGGAGGTGCCTTCTCCACCGGCATAACGGATCAGCTGGTACAGCATTCTGGTATTCCACAGGTTCACCTGGAAGGAAGACAGATAGATTCCCAGTCCCTTGCCGAAATGATTCAGGGTGATCAGTGGCTTCCCGCCGTCTGCCAGAAGTACCTGTGCTTTTCCATCCGTCAGATACCGGTTCTCCTTCGCTTCCACACCTGCGCCCTCTTGGATCAGATGCTCCGGATCCGCTGTCTCAAAGATCCATCTGCCGTGACAGACTCTTGCGCCGGTGTCCTCGTCAATTCCCAGCACATGTGCCATACGGAAATACGTATCATATCCTTCCACAGCGGAAGGCTCGTTCACACCGATAAAGCAGCCTCCCTCGTGTACCCACTTTGTAAGTGCAGTAACAAGCTCCTCATCCTTCCAGGCATCCCCGCCGCTCCAGGCGCTTCCGGCTCTACCTGCATTGATTACGACATCTACGTCCTTCAGTATACCATTTTTTACATCCTCAAAGGAAATAAATTTCACATCCACAGGAAGTCCGGACAAAGCTTCGTTGATGTGGATCAGGTCATGCATATAAGTCTCATGAAAGTGTCCGGACAAGGTCCAGGAACGTAAGCTTCCCCAATAATGCAGCACTGCCACACGGGTCTTGATGCGGTAAGGTTCTCCCGCATCGTGGAAGCTGCGGATCAGACGGAACTCATCTGCCACTTTTTCAATATAATCACAGAAATCCGGGAAACCCTCCACCAGATGAAGGTATCCGCCGAGACCGATCCGGTCGATCTTCGCACGCAGCAGGGCACGTCTTACGCTGTTCCAGTATTTTTTCGCATCCAGTGTGGGATTGCCGCCCTCCATGAAAGTCGGAGCACCGCCCAGCCCCACCGGGAACAGATAGGGGTGCAGACGCAGTTCATGTGTAGGCACATCCACGCCCGCACACAGTCTGGCTTCATAACCGGAGAATACACATTTGATCAGTCCGTCAAAACCAAACTCCTGAAATCTGCCATTATAAGGCTCCACGCCTACCCAGCTGTCGTCATAGAAGACATAAGCCTTTTTGCCGTAGGAATGCACCATATCGATCAGCTTCCTGCCAAAGGAAATAACGAAATCATTGATAAATGCCATCCAATCCGCCTTTTTCGCATTGCCAGGCATATGAGTCACATGCAGCTGTCCCTTATTGATAAAATCTTCCGCTGTCATGCGATATCCGTATTGTTTCTCGAACTCCTGTAAAGCAGGAACGCTCACAGTGAAATCATAGGAACCCCAGTCAGAGAACAGATTCCGGTTCCTCTCACTGCTGCCCCAGATCCATACGAAATTGTAGAACATGGAGGTAAAGCGCACCACCGTGGTATCCGGATGGGTCTCACACCAGTGCTTCATCCAGCCCAGCAGATACTCCTGAGTCTCAGGATATCTGGGATCGATCTGCATCAGATGCTCCTTGTCCCAGTGGTTCGTAGTATGATTGTACATAGAGATTTCTTCCCAGATACGATAGGCTAAGAAGCTTACTGTATACTTATGAAAAGGGATGATGCCGCTTAGGGACACGCTTCCCTTCTCTTTGTCATAGCTCCAGTCCGCATTGTCGATCTTCACATTGGTAGTTCTGTCATAAATCTCCCAATATTCCAGACTCTCTGCGCTATCATTGATCCGGAACTGCTCCGCAAAAAAGCTGTCCATCAGTCCGATGGTCAGGGTGTCACTCTCTGCTACCTGGGGCGGTGTGCACAGGAAGGTCTGCTGTAATTTGTCCTGATTCTCCTTTGCCCAGGCATTGTGATCTCTGATAATACAAATGGTAGAATAGATTCCGTAACCGGCATGGGTGATTTCGTCGGAAAGCACGGTCCCATCACTGTCACGGATCACATCTGCTCCCCATTTTTCCGCCATTTTCAGAGTCAGTTCTTCATATCCTGATTCTCCCGGTAAGGTAAAACCACCTTTTCCCATTCTGAGTTCCTCCTCATATTCCTGCTTATTTTTCATTCCTGTCATTTCTTCACTTCTATTTTCCAGTACAATATCTGTCCTGTTACAGCAATTCCTCTTTCAGACACAGTCTGACCACACGTTCCAGCTGCTCTGCCTCAGACAACAGCACCTGATCTCCTGCAGGATCCGGAATGTCCTTGTAGATCTCCGGTTTCTTAGGAACATTGATTTGTCCCACAGGCTCCCATGCGCCGAAACCATCCGTCACGCACTCTGCCAGATAAGCGTAGGCTCTTTCAGAATGACCTTTGCATTTCTCCCGGATCTCCTGTGCCACATATCCTGCCATCTTATAAGCACCGAAGTCATTGGTATGGGTATAGTCCCCGGGGAAAAAGATGGGTTTGGCATCCTGTAAGCCCTTTTCCAACACATATTTCTTGCTGTGGGCATGAAGATCCAGCACCGGAATTCCGTACTGTGCTCCCAGTTCCAGACATACATCCGCGAATTCCTCCAGCAGATCCAGATAAGTCTGATCCCGCAGTCTCCAGGTATTTCTTGCAATGGGTGTCACCAATACCGGATAGACCCCCTTTGCCTGATTTTCTTTGATATAGCGTTGCAGATTCGCCCGGTATCCGCCCTTTGCCTGCAGCCCGGGAAGCTTCTGATCATTATGCCCGAACTGGAAAAACACATAATCTCCCGGCTTGCTGTACTGAGAGATCACCGCATAATGCCCTTCCTTGCGGAAGCTATCGGTAGTCAGTCCGGAGTGGGAATGATTCGACACTGCCACACGTGTGTCAAAATATGCCGGAAGCATCTGTCCCCAGCCACAGTAACAGGTGCCTGGATAATAGGGATAATCTCCGGGCTGATCTGTCACTGTGGAATCTCCCGCCAGATAAACCGTAGGACCGTTCACCTCTTCTACCGTAAGAGCACTGATCCTTGGTCTGTCCGCCAGTACTGCAATATCCACAGTCTTATCCGCAAAAATCCAGGAATAACCCACAGGTACAATATCGCAGACATTTGTAATCATTGTATAAGTGAACTCTCCGGCTCCCACTGTGCCATGAAAAGCCAGCCGTCTTCTTCCGGTGAAGATCAGTATCTCTCCCATTTCCTCTTCTGATCGGATGGTCAGGGTGATCCTGTAGTTCCCCTGTCTGGGTACATCTACCTTGAAGATCAGCGGAATCCTCCTGGGTGAGCCAGACATCGGTTCTCCCGACTGCCTCTCCAACGCTGCCACTTCTTCCGCAGAATCCAGATAGCAGCCGTTCTCATCTTCCTTCAGGAAGGACAGCTGTTCGTTTTGATACCAGTACATCGTATCAAAAGAGGAATTCAGTTCCCGGATCTGCAGCAACTTCTGCTCTCTTCTGTTTTTTTCTGTTACAAAACCGTAACCTTTGCCCGGCTGATAGAGGTCTTCGCTGCCCACATCGATCAGATTGGCTGTTCCTCCATCCTTTCCGAACAGGAAATTCCTGCGAAACATCTATAACGCACCATCCTTCTCAATATCATCGGAAATTAACAAGGTTGCAAAGAAGGAAAGTGCCAGTCCCTGTCCCCATCCCTGAATATACGCCTTGGGAATGCCTCTGTATCCTTCCTTGTCTCTCATGACGGCAGTTCCGCCGGAGACATTCATCACCTTACCATCCTCGCTGACATTGGCAAGCAGGCCCTTGATGGCCTTGTTGATATATTTGCTGTGTAAAGGATTGCCTCTGGTCAGCATTGCTGCGGCAATTCCTGCAGATGCGGAAATCTCTTCATAAGATTCCGGATCATCCACTACGGTTCTCCACAATCCATTCTCCGTCTGGTATACCTTCAGGGCTGCCAACTGCTCATTTAAGGAGCCGGCCACATCGATATACTTCGGATACAGATAGCACTGAGGCAGAATACCGCCTACCTGCGACATGGTAAATGCTGCCCAGGCATTGGCTCTTCCCCAATAGATGCCGGACATATGATCTCCGGCAATATTGTCATAGCCGTGATACCAGAGTCCACTGCTTGGATTCTGTAAATATTTGATATGCCAGTAGTACTGGTTCAAGGCATCATCGATCAGTTCTTCATCGTGTTCCATCACGCCCACACGCAGCATCAGGAACGCTGCCATGAACAAAGTGTCACACCAGCACTGCTCCGGGAAATCGTTGTTGGCAGATACGGTGTGCTGCAATACATGATCTCCGAAACGCAGGGCATCTTTTCTTAAATAAGCGATCTTGCTCATAAGAATGTCATGATACTGCTGCTCTCCGGTGGCCTGGTATAAGGTGATCAGGCAATGTCCCATGGCACAGGCGTTTACTGTCCATACCTTGGGCAGTCCCAGATCGATCAGTTCGTCGATACGATCCTTTAACAGATCCAGATATTCCTTCTTGCCTGTCTTCTCATAGGCATCGCTGATTCCGTAATATGCCACACCACAGGGCCAGTCCCAGGTGAGATCCATATTCATAGTCTTTTTGACGATCTTGTCAATGACTCCCTCTATTTCTTTCTTATCATATTCCAGTTTTAACATAGCTCCTCCATTTCTGCCTTTTGGCTCTTTATATTCTTTTCCCACAGTTGTTTTTATTGTAAAACAGTCGGTCGGAAAAGGACATAAAGTAACTTCGCCCTATAAATATTATCAAATGTTCTTACGAATGCAAGCATTCGACGCCCATTGAATAATATTTACATGGCTCTGAATAGTTGCATTTTTAATATAGCCCCCAAGCCATTCATGCCTGGGGGCTGTATGTACTTCCTGTAATAAAACTTTTTACTTACTGAAGTCTGGTGGTGTTACCTGCATCCAGAGCAGCCTGTCTCTCATCGATAACTTCCTGATAACCTGCATCCAGGTACTTCTGGCTCAGTTCTTCATACAGAGAATCGAACTGGTCCTTAGGGCACATGGTCAGCTTGTCACGGTACTCAGTATACAGATCATACAGCGTCTGGTTGTACTCGGTAACAGCATCGATAGCGGTTGCAAACAGACAGTCGGAGTTAGCCTTGCCTGCTTCATAGATAGCAACCTGTCCGTTGTAGTTAGCCAGGATCTGATCATAGAAGTCCTGAGGAATACCCTGAGGGGTAACTGCCTGGATATCTTTCTCGATAGATCCGAGGGTCTTAACTGCGGTTACTGCACACCAGTAGTCTACGTTGTTGTTGTGTCCCTGCTGCTCAGCCAGACCGGTCTGATCTGCTACTGCTACGGGATCGCCGTTATCATCATAATTGAAGTTCACGCCTTCGATACCCCACTGCATAGTGAACAGATTCTCGGGCTGGTTCAGCCACTCAAGGTACATCATAGCTGCCTTTACTTCATCCTCGGTAGCATCGTTAGCGAAGCCAATCATCATACCGAAGTTGGTTCCGGGTCTGTAAGAAGCGGAAGATCCCCAGGTCTCATCCTGTGTCCAGGTGGAAGGAGTCACTGCTACTGCCAGCTTGGCATCGGGGTTAGCATCATAGAAGGAGTTCAGTACGTTCATGCTGGAGGAGATATATCCGGTCCAGGTAAATGCTTCACCGTTGATGAAGTCTGCCTCTGCCTCGGAAGCATCTCTCAGATAGTACTCAGGATTGTAGTAACCATCGTTGTACAGCTCATTCTCCCATTTTAAGAATCTCTTCTGAGCCTCGGTGGACAGAGCGGGGATCTGGTAGTCACCGGTGGTTGCCCATGTGGTCTCATCCTGAGGATAATCTCTGTAACCATAGTTCTGGTCAATACCTGCGCCGCTTACTTTCTTACCGCTTAAAGGATACTGATGGCCGTTCTCAACCAGTTTTGCATACAGCTCTAACAGCTTGGTGTTGTCGCCAACGGGATACTCAGAGAAGCCAGCTTCTTCCAGCCAGTCCTGACGATAGAAAGTGCACCAGGTATAAGTGGTGTTACCGTAAGGTCTGTAACCGAGTACCAGATAATCTTCATCATCCAGCTTGGTGTAAGCATCGTTGCCGTGCTCTACCATGGTCTCCCAGTAAGTAGGAGCGATCTGCTTGAACTCTTCTACATCGTAGGTCTGCAGATAGCCGTCTGCCTGCCAGCTTGCCAGCTTATCATAGTCATATTCCATACAGATGGTAGGAAGGCTCTGGCTTGCTGCCAGCATAGCGTAATCAGTCATAACGTCGCTACGGGTAATTCCTACATATTCTACCGTGATGTTGTACTTATCACCGAAGTTCTCCTGTACCCAGTTGGTCCAGTAGTTGTTCTCTACATCAGAGCATCCGTTTCCGGAAGAACCACGATCGTATACGGGGATCTGCAGAGTAACATTGTCTGCGAAAGCCTCCCATCCGTCAATACCTGCTACTGCTGTGGATGCTCCTGCATCTGTGCTTGCTGCAGAACTCTCTGCTACAGATTCCTTTGTTCCGGCATCTGCGGTTGTGTTGTCCGCACTGCTGCCGCATCCGGTCAGAGTGCTCATTGCCATAGCACCAACAAGTGCTGTTGCCATTACCTTGTGAAGAGTATTCTTCTTCATAAATCAATCCTCCTTAAAAATTATACATAGTTTTATGTGTACCCCCGGTTTTGGGGAAAACTAACTTGGTTGTTTTGTTCCTTTTAACTTTTAGCCCTTAACTGCTCCGATCATGGTACCCTGTACGAAGTACTTCTGCAGGAAAGGATAAATAATAATGATAGGAATTGTTACAAACATGATACTTGCTGCCTGTAATACTTCGGGAGTGGACTGGATCGCACTGCCGGTATCTGCCAGGGAGGAAGTCTGTGCTTCTGCTGCGGATGCTACCAACTGATATAACTTGTACTGGATCAGCTTCAGGTTAGCACTCTTGGTGTAGTACATGTTGTCTGCGTAAGAGTTCCAACGGCCTACGGCGTAGAACAGAGACAACGTTGCCAGGATCGGTTTGGACAGCGGTAATACGATCTTGCTCAGGATCTGGAAGTTACTTGCGCCATCCAGGAAAGCGGATTCCTCTAAGCTGTCGGGAATCGTACTCTGGAAGTAGTTCTTCATGATCAGCATGTTGTACGGGGAATAGATCAGAGGTAAGATCAACACCCACATGGTATCCAGCACATGCAGCTTCTGATATAACAGGTAGCTGGGAATGATGCCGGCACTGAAGTACATCGGTACCATCAGCAGGAAAGTCAGTAACTTTTTGCCCTTCAGTCTCTTCTTGGAAAGAGGATAAGCGGCACAAGTACATACCAGCATTCCCAGAGCGGTGAAGATCACGGTAACGATCACCGAGAAGATCATGGAGTAGGTCATGGAGTTATCTGCAAATACCTTCTTGTAAGCATCGAAGGTGATGTCTTTGGGCCAGAAGTAAACGCTCTTGGACATTACTGCGGTATTACCGGATATGGATTTTACTGCTACATGTAAGAACGGTAATACACAGCTGGCGCAGAGGATGACGATCACTGCCATCATGACGAAATCACTGATGCGGAATTTGTTGACCGCATGTGCTCCGCCTGCGGAGGTAGATTCTTCATTAATATTAACTTCTTTTTTCTTCATCTCTCTCACCTCCTACAGTAATCCGTCTTCGCCAAGCTTCTTTGCGAATTTATCAGATAACAGAACCAGGATCAATCCGATCAATGACTGGAACAGACCAACTGCGGTCGCCGCACTGAATTTTCCGGCTCCAATACCTTTGTTGTAAATGTAGACAGCCAGCTGATACTGGAAGTCCTTGACCTGTGAATTTTCTAATGCGGTCAGACGCTCTAAGTTACTTCCCATGACACGTCCGAGGTTCAGGATCAGCAGTGTTACTACTGTGCTCTTGATACCGGGAAGTGTGATATGCCACATTCTCTTCCAACGGTTCGCTCCATCGATCATGGCTGCTTCGTACAATTCTCCGTTGATACCGGTGATCGCTGCCAGGTAGAGGATCGTGCCCCATCCCATCGTCTGCCATACACCGATCAGCAGATATGTAATTGCCCAGTGCCATTTCTCATTCAGGAAAGGAATTCCTTCGGAGATCACTCCCAGGTTGGTCAGCAGAATGTTCACCAGACCGGAGTTCGGACGGAACATTGTCATGGCTACGCTTCCGATGATGGCCCAGGAAAGGAAGTGCGGCAGATACAGGATCGTCTGGGACACTTTCTTGAATCTCGGATATCTTAATTCATTCAGGATCAGTGCCAGAATGATCGGCATTGGGAAACCGATGATCAGATCCGCCAGGTTAAACACTATGGAGTTGCGAAGTGCTCTCATGAAATCGGCATCCTTGAATATCTTAACGAATGTCTTCATGCCCACCCATTCGCTGCCTGCATATCCCTTCGCCGGTTTATAATCCATAAAGGCCATCCGCAATCCCGGGTATGCTCCGTAACTGAATACAAATACCATAATCAGTGGAAGCAGTAACAGCAGATACAATTGCCAGTCTCTTTTAAAAGCTTGTTTCCACGTGGTTTTCGTTTTCACTCCCACCACATTGGCTGCATTCTTCTTCGCCATGTCGAACCTCCTCAAGTGTCAGCTATATTTTCTCGTCACTTTGTACACTTTTTGTAACTTTGTAAGTACATTATCATACATGTTGTCATATTTTTCTAATCAATCATTATAAAAAACTATGCAAAAACGATCATTATAGATCATGGTCGTTTTTCGTAAGTATTGAAGTTTCGTTGCATTTTCGTAAATTTTGCGTGAATTTTGGAGCGTTTTTGCTGTAGGATTCGCTGTTTCACGGTATTTTTAGCCTTTTTTAATCTCTTCCACGGAAACATTGCCAACCCTAAAAAAGTCATTTTCGCAACATAATGGTTGATTTTATCCATTTTAATTGTTATATATAATGTATAGACATTATTTCTACTGCAGCATGTCTTTCCGTTGCATCATCATACAGGATGCACAAAGCTATTCAGAAAACTCTGGAACAGGAGGCACACTATGGCGAAATCCAAACGAGCTGTCACAGAATACCGAAGTTATTATCTGCCAACACACTTCCCGGTACTGCTTCTGTCCGGTGATTATTGGAAGATTTCCGATATTCCCAGCGGAAGCCTTCATTTTCATAACTGTCTGGAGATTGGGATCTGTCATTCCGACAGCGGTACGCTGGAGATCAACGGAGAAAAACAGACTTTCCATGCCGGAGATGTCACCGTTCTTCCCCGCAATGTTCCACATACCACTTACAGTGCACCAGGCACGAAAAGCCACTGGTCTTATCTTTTCCTGGATCCGAAGGAATTGTTCCGCAATCTCCTCCCCGCCTCCTGGAAAAATTACGACCTGTCCACGGACGGTTTCCCAGCATTCCGTTATATTTTCAGCAAAGAGGCTTTTCCCCACATCAACTATCTGGTATCTCATATCATCCACGAGCTGGAAGAGCAGAATCCCTGCTATCAGATCAGTGCCAGAAGCCTGTTATGCTCCCTTTATATTGAATTGTACCGGATCGAAAGTCTCGGCGGTGTCAATCCCAACACGGCCAAACCGGACTCTCTTGAAATACTGGCCTTACAGGAACGTAAAAAAGAAGGCGAGATCGCCGAAAACTCTCTGGTGATCTCACCCGCTCTGGAATATATTGAGAAAAATTATATGCAACAGTTCTCGATCGAATATCTGGCCGATCTCTGCCACTGGAGCCCGACGCACTTCCGCCGGGTTTTCCATGATATTATGGGAACTTCACCGTTAGACTACGTCAACAACACCCGGATTTTAAAATCCTGTATTCTGTTACGCAGTACGGAACACTCTATTCTGGACATTTCCGAGATGGTGGGGTTCCATTCCGTGTCCAGTTTCAACCGCTACTTTATCAAACTTATGCAGATGTCTCCCAGGGAATACCGCAAGCAGATGCAGCAGAGCGAGAAAAAGGCTGAGAACCAGTCCATTCTGGAATTTGCCGGATGGATGCGGCCGGAATAGCCCCTCTGTGTTCCGGCCACTCCGGTCATCAGGCCAGCCTCTTGTGCTTCCATTTGCCGGAATAATACCGGATCACCGGAATCACACAGCCACAACTCCAGGACAGAGGAGTGGCGATCCAGATTCCCGTGACGCCCAGGGTTCCGGACAATAGATACGCGAACACGATCCTGCCGGACAGCTCCGTCAGTCCCGCTACCATACAGGTATTGACGTCTCCGGCTCCCCGGATCACATTCTGGTAGCTCTGCATCACCCCCGCGATCACATAAGCCACGCCGATAATGGTCAGATAGGTGCAGCCGATGCCGATGGCTTCTGCCGATTCGCCGGCATCCAGGAACAGGCTCATCAGCTGTACCCGGAAGATCAGCACCAGTGTCGCAATACAGACGCTGGCTCCCACCATGACCGCCAGCGTCTTATAGAGGGCTTCCCGGATCCGGTCATATTGATTCTTCGCAATATTCTGCCCGGTAAATACCGACAATGCCGTTCCGACGGAGACAATGACCTGGATCGCCACGCTGTCCACACGGTTCGCCGCCACATAGGCCGCCATGGTAGAGGATCCGAAGGAATTCACCAGTCTCTGGACGCTCATTCCGCCCAGTGCGATCATGCAGGACTGGAATGCCGCCGGGAATCCGGTCTTCACCACCAGCTGAATATAATGGACTTCCGGTTTCCATTTCATCAGAGATAATCCGATCTCTTCTCTCACTTGTCTTACTTTCACAAAACAGATCACCGCCGAAGTACACTGTGCCAGAATCGTCGCATAAGCTGCTCCCGCTACTCCCATCTTACACACAATGATGAAAAACAGGTCAAACACGATGTTCACTACCGAGGAAGCGATCACCGCCCGCAGCGGAGTCTTCGAATCCCCCACACTGTTTAAGATCGCCGCACAGCCGTTGTAGACCACACTGCCGAAAGCAAAAGTATAAATGATATGCAGATACGTAGCAGAATAGCCGATAACATTTTCCGGCACGCTTAAAAGCCGCAGGAAAAATTCCGCACCGAAAATACCGATCAGTGACATGATACAGGTCAGCACTCCCGCCACCCAGATCAGTGCTGTCACCGTCTTCGCCAGACGCTCTTTATTCCCACAGCCAAAGCACTGCGCCACCACCAGTCCGGCACCGTTACACATGCCACTGACGAGCGCCAGCAGAAAATAGGTCAGGGTTCCTGTACTTCCTACCCCCGCCAGCGCGCTCTCTCCCAAGAATCTTCCTACGATCACTGTATCCGCCACATTATATACCTGCTGAAAGATATTGCCGATCAGCATCGGTATGGCGAAGCCGATGATCAGCTTTAACGGTTTTCCCTGTGTCATGTCTTTCATATCTGTATCCTCTTTTCTATCCTTCTGTTTCCAAAGTGAGTCCTGCCAAACCGGGTTCCGGTCAACTTAACCGCAGCAGTCTCGCCCCTGCCAGACGGTTCTCCCGCTTCGGCGGCAGATCATAATAGGCATCCGCTTTGAAAGGATCCAGTTCCAGGGTCAGTTTTGTCGGATAGCCATAGCGTTTCAGTGCCACGCGCCATAACTCGCCGTTGGAGAACCAGTCATCCAGGAGTTTCCCGTCCTGATACAGTCTGGCGCAGTCTCCGCCAAAGTCCAGTTCCAGCCAGACATCGCCAGACAGTGCATCCGCCGGGTGATACTCATATTCCAAGGTTAATTCATAGACGTTCGGTTCTGTTTGACCATATACGTTCCAGATGCTTTCCACTGCCTGTCCGGCATCCGCGATCCGCACCTTACCGGCTTCCGCAAAGTGCAGATCCGGCAGCAGACTCACCTTGCCCTTTTCATCTGCCCCTTCCTGCGCATAACAAAAATGCTCCGCATCGTGTATGGTAAGGATCCTTACCGCTTCCGCATGATCATTGCCATCACTCCACTCGAAATAAATATCCTCCGGCTTCTCATCCGTATAGAAATAATAAGTTCCGCCAAAGCATCCCAGATAAGAGGCATTGGTTTTCCGAAGTCTGAACTGCTCTCCCCGTATTACCACCGGCAGATTGTAAGGCAGCACCAGAATCGCATCCGTCCGCACATGAATCCGGTCGAAAATAATCTGCCTCTGTATTCCTTCAACATCTGTCACCGTAAACTGTAATGGCTTTTCCGGTGTGATCTGTTTCTCCGTCATTTTCCGTTTTCTCTGGTGATTATTGATAAATAAGAACCCGCAGTCCGCCGTTTTATTATAACGGAAGGCTGCCCGCAGTGTCTCCATATCCTCTGCACCCGCAGGCCCCGATATATTTTTCGGCAGATATGCTTTTGCCGGTGCCAGCAGTTCTTCTGTATTTTTGATAAAAACATGGTGTTTCCGCAGTCTGTAATAGCTTTCCGACGGCAGTCCGTTCTCCCGCAGGCAGGTCTGGAAATCATAGCTTTTCACCGGAAGGTCATTGGCATAGCCGGTAGCTTTCGACTCCTGCAGGGTGGAATATTTCCCGTCGGGATTCACGCCGCCGTGATACATATAATATCCGATCAGATTTGCCCCGGCTCCCAACATGCAGATCGTCTGTGCCTCGATATCCTCCGGGTAAGGGTAGGTGCGTCTGTGCGCCGTCACCTGCAGTCCCCCGCCCAGTTCCGCCGTCAGGTAAGGGAATTTTGACGTATCAAATGTAAAACCGCTCTGTCCTTCGGCGAAATCCGATGCGATATTGGCATCGTCGTGAAAAGGCTGAAACAGGAAATTCTCGCTTGCCGCAAGTTCGTGGGTATGATTCGCCCACGGAGCATCCACATACCCGCCCAGCACCGGCAGGAATCCTTCCGGCACATAAGCACCTCCCCAGCCAGTCGCTGAAAAATATGGAGCGGTCAGTCCCTTCTTCTCCGCCATAACTCTGAGTGTGCGCATATGCGCCATGCCCTCTTCCCTGTCGGAAGGACCTCCGGCATGCCCGTACTCATTCTCGATCTGAATACCGATGACGGGACCTCCGTCCTTATGCATATAGCCATCCGCCTGCTTGGCAATCTTGGTAAAAAAGATGTCCACATACTTCAGATACTGCGGATCATCCGTTCTAAGAGACAGTTTGCCCCGCTTTTCTTTCTCCACCAGCCAGTCTGGGAAACCGCCGTTCCTGCACTCTCCGTGTGCCCACGGACCGATACGCAGCCATACTTTCATCCCGGCTTCCTGACAGCAACTCAAAAACGCCTTCAGATTTCTTCTGCCGGAAAAATCCCACTCACCTTCCGCTTCCTCATGGTGGATCCAAAACACGTACGTAGCAACGATGTCTACACCGCCCTGTTGCATATTCTTAATTGCTGTTTTCCATTCCCCTTCCGGATAGCGGGAGAAATGGAATTCTCCCATGATGGGCAGGCTCAATAGTCACCCGAGTTTCCCGTTTTGTAAACGAGTTTCACATTTTGAAAGCGACCTTCAAATTTTGTACCCGACTTTCCACTTTTGTAATGACTTTCCCGTTTTTTTCCTTGCTTTTATGATATAATCACCTTATGGCAGAGTATTTTTTTGCACAAAAACCGGACGTCAGTTTTGGCTTACAAATTTTGTAAGCCAAAATTCACGTCTTTTGCTGTTCTTATTTCAGCCGGCGGTCTGTGCTTTATTCTGTCTTCAGGTTACTTTTTGAGAAGTCTTGCGGTGAGGTTGATGTCTTTGGCTGCAACCTCTTGGCATCCCAGCCTCTCCGCCAGGTCTTCTCCATAATAAAAGCAGAACGCTTCATACGGACTTTTTCCATTCAGTTTCCTTCTACGGTAGGAATTGATATGGTTCATCATCAGCTCTATGTCTCCCTGCGTCAGTTCATCAAAGCTTCTTCCTTTCGGTAGGATCCTGCGTATAAACTCATGCCCCACCTCGATCTCTGCTTTCTGATACGGCGCACTTGGATTGCAGTAATAGATCCTCGTCCTTTGAAATCCTTTTCCATCCGGTCCATTCTCTATACACTTCGGATTGGAAAACTCACTTCCGTTATCCGTCAGAATGACCGGAAACAGCTTTCTGAAATCCTGTCCTCCCAGACGGTGGTACAGTTCATCATAAATATCTATCACCGATTTTGAGGTATTTGCTTCCCGCAAAAATCCCAGCATCAGTGACACATTTACGAAATATATCGTCAACAGGACTTTTCCTCCCTTGCTCCCGATCACGGAATCCATCTGCACCACTGCTGTGTCCGGATGCTGTTCCATATATACTTCATAATCATGATAATTCCTTCCCACACGGCATCCACGATCTACTTTCAGCTCCGGTTTTTTATATCTCGGACGGTACTTTACCTTTCTTGGCAGGTCTATGTTCCTGATATCAAACAGGCATCCATCCACGTAGTTGTAGAGGGTCTTTTCACTGCACATCAGTTCATCCTTATGTGTCAGGTAGATCTGATGGATGGACTGTCCCTGCTTTACCAGCGGCACCAGGATTGCATTAAGCCTGGCAAGCTCCCCTTCTGTTGCAAGGATCCCGCTCCGGGACTCTGATATCTTTTCCGTCGCCTGTCTCTGGGCTTCCAACGCATCGTACACGGTTTTGGTCAGCGTGCACTTTTTCACTTCACTGCATCCGTTGCATACATATGGCGGTTTAAAACGGTGGGTACATATTTCCTCTTCAAAGTGCTCACAGTATCGGTTGCATATGAGTTCACACTGTTTGCAGACAGCTACCAACGGATGCCTGCAATCATTTGTTCCACACACTTTTTTTCTCCTGCACGCCTTTCTGTATTTGCAGGTATTGTGCGGATAACCTCCATAACCGGTATCCTGTTCGATGGAATAGTTCCGGATCTCCTTTGTAATGGTAGTCCTGTCTCTTCCAATTTTCTCTCCAAGCTCTGTGAAAGTCATATGCTCCTTTAGTCCGCTTTCTATCTCCAGCCGGTCCTCATAATTTAAGAACTTTGCCATACTGTCTCCTTTCCCCGCCAGCTGCTGAAGTTCTGTTAAAAAACAGGAAGAACATTTCTGTTCTTCCTGCATTTGTATCGTCACTTTCACTGCTGTAATTTATTCTGTTTGTAATCAACTTTATCCAGACCAATCTTGTGGCAGAACTCTACGGAAGAAGGATCTCCACCGTGCTCACCACAGATACCAACGTGCAGCTTAGGATTTACAGGCTTACCAAGCTTGATAGCCATCTCCATCAGCTTGCCGACACCGGTCTGATCCAGCTTAGCGAACGGATCGTTCTCGAAGATCTTGGTATCATAGTAAGCGTTCAGGAACTTACCTGCATCATCACGGGAGAAGCCGAAGGTCATCTGGGTCAGGTCGTTGGTACCGAAGCAGAAGAAATCAGCTTCCTTAGCGATCTCATCAGCAGTCAGAGCTGCTCTGGGGATCTCGATCATGGTACCTACTTCGTACTTCATATCTACACCGGCAGCTGCAATCTCAGCATCAGCTGTCTCGACAACTACCTTCTTAACGAACTTAAGCTCCTTCACTTCACATACCAGAGGGATCATGATCTCGGGCTCTACATTCCAATCGGGATGTGCCTTCTTAACCTCGATTGCCGCACGGATAACAGCCTTGGTCTGCATCTTGGCAATTTCAGGATAAGTAACAGCCAGACGGCATCCTCTGTGACCCATCATAGGGTTGAACTCATGCAGAGAAGCGATGATGGTCTTGATGGTCTCTACGCTCTTGCCCTGTGCCTTAGCCAGCTTCTCAATGTCAGCTTCCTCGGTAGGAACGAACTCATGCAGAGGCGGATCCAGGAAACGGATGGTAACAGGGTTGCCCTCCAGAGCCTCATACAGCTGCTTGAAGTCGTTCTGCTGATAAGGCAGAATCTTCTCCAGTGCTGCTTCTCTCTCCTCTACAGTGTCGGAACAGATCATCTCACGGAATGCTGCGATTCTGTCCTCTTCGAAGAACATATGCTCAGTACGGCACAGACCGATTCCTTCAGCGCCCAGCTCACGAGCCTTCTTAGCGTCTGCAGGAGTATCTGCATTGGTACGAACTTTTAACTTACGATATTTGTCAGCCCAAGCCATTACACGGCCGAACTCACCGGCGATGGTAGCATCAACAGTCTTGATCTCGCCATCATAGATGTTACCGGTAGTACCATCGATGGACAGCCAGTCACCTTCATGGAAGGTCTTGCCAGCCAGAGTGAACTGCTTGTTCTCCTCATCCATAGCGATATCGCCACAACCGGATACACAGCAGGTACCCATACCACGAGCAACTACTGCTGCGTGAGAGGTCATACCACCACGAACGGTCAGGATACCCTGAGAAGCCTTCATACCGGTGATATCTTCAGGAGAGGTCTCCAGACGAACCAGAACAACTCTCTCTCCTCTTGCATGCCACTCTTCTGCATCTTCTGCGGTGAATACGATCTTACCACATGCAGCTCCGGGAGAAGCACCAAGACCCTTGCCGATAGGAGTTGCAGCCTTCAGAGCAGCGGTATCGAACTGAGGATGTAACAGAGTATCCAGGTTACGAGGATCGATCATTGCAACTGCCTCTTCCTCGGTTCTCATGCCCTCATCTACCAAATCACAAGCGATCTTCAGAGCTGCCTGAGCGGTTCTCTTACCATTTCTAGTCTGTAACATGTACAACTTACCATGCTCAACAGTGAACTCCATATCCTGCATATCTCTGTAATGATCTTCCAGAGTCTTACATACTTCCTGGAACTGAGCAAATGCCTCAGGGAATTTGTCAGCCATCTCAGCGATCTTCATAGGTGTACGAACACCTGCTACTACGTCCTCACCCTGTGCGTTGGTCAGGAACTCACCGAACAGGCCCTTAGCACCGGTAGCCGGATCTCTGGTAAATGCAACACCGGTACCACAGTCATCACCCATGTTACCGAATGCCATAGACTGTACGTTAACAGCAGTACCCCAGGAATAAGGGATATCGTTGTCACGACGATAAACGTTTGCACGCGGGTTGTCCCAGGAACGGAATACAGCTTTGATAGCGCCCATCAGCTGTTCCTTGGGATCATCAGGGAAGTCTACACCGATCTTAGCCTTGTACTCAGCCTTGAACTGGCCAGCCAGTTCCTTCAGATCATCAGCAGTAAGCTCAACGTCCTGCTTAACACCCTTCTTCTCTTTCATTGCATCGATCAGCTGCTCGAAGTACTTCTTACCTACTTCCATAACAACGTCGGAATACATCTGGATAAATCTTCTATAGCAGTCCCAAGCCCAACGAGGGTTGCCGGACTTCTCAGCGATTACGTTAACAACGGTCTCATTCAGACCAAGGTTCAGAATGGTATCCATCATACCGGGCATGGATGCTCTCGCGCCGGAACGAACGGATACTAACAAAGGATTCTCGTGGTCGCCGAACTTTTTGCCGGTGATCTCTTCCATCTTAGTAATGTACTCGTTGATCTGACCCTGGATCTCTTCATTGATCTCGCGTCCATCTTCATAATACTGTGTACATGCCTCTGTTGTAATGGTGAAGCCCTGAGGAACCGGCAGACCAATGTTGGTCATCTCAGCCAGATTCGCGCCCTTACCACCAAGCAGTTCGCGCATGTTTGCATTACCTTAATTCACGCTGCTGTCCAGCAGTTCACGGATATCGTACACACTTCCCCACACCTCAGGAACACCTCTGTCCACGCCGAGAAGTCCATACACAGCCTCCATGGCTGTTCTCACCGAATACTCTGTGGTGAACACTGTGTCACGAGGGGTGTCTGCGAACTGTCCGAGGAATGCAAAGTTGGTGCATCCGTCTGGAATTACATCCGGTCTGTCGCCCTTTGCTCTAGGCATGAAGAACGCGGTGATATATGGCATCATAGTTGGCACACAGACTGCGCTGTTTGTGGCCAGCTCCTCGATCTCATCTTCTGGCACACCCAGATGATAGAGCCACTCTTCCGTGATCTCCTTACCGGTGCATTCTTTCATGGGCTTCTTGATATAATCGCCGGGAACGTCGGTGAACAGGCTGTATACCCATACACATACCTTATCCTTGTCCTGGGTCTTGAACTGTCCCTGTCTGTTGATGGTCCAGCTCATCAGCCAGCTTGAATCCTGGCAGCTCACTATACCACCCGTGACAACCTTTCCTGTTCTCGGATCACGCTTGCAGATATCTACGATGTATGGGATGATCTTGTCGTCAAGCGTTGTTACTGTGGCTGACTCCCAGTTTGTCTTAGATATATCAGAACAGAACTTCTCAGGATGGCCAAATGAAGGATCCTGTGCAGCTATGTTCTTCCACAGGCTCCAGCAGCCGCTTGTTCTCACCTCCGCGTCACCGTTGGGTGCATGGTTCTGGTCTCCGTAGATCGTACCCTCTGTACAGCTGCCGTTGGTTACGAATACCAGATCGTTCTGTGAGGGGATCCCCTTCTCAGTTCCGTTTACCCTGCACTCGATGGTCTTTGCTATCTTCTTGCCGTCTTCATGTCAAATATGACATTTGTGACCTCCGTGTTGTACTGGAATGTCACGCCTGCTGCCTCCAGATACTTCTTCATGGGAAGGATCAGAGACTCGTACTGGTTGTACTTGGTGAACTTCAGGGCACTGAAGTCAGGCAGCCCGGAAATATGATGGATGAATCTCTGGAAGTAAAGCTTCATTTCCAGTGCGCTGTGCCAGTTCTCGAAAGCGAACATGGTTCTCCAATATAACCAGAAGGTGGAGTTAAATACTTCATCATCGAAAACATCTTCAATGGTCTTGTCATACAGATCCTCGTCCTTGGTCATGAACAGCTTCATGATCTCCATGCAGCCCTTCTGGCTTAGATTGAATTTGCCATCGGTATGGGCATCCTGTCCACAATCTTTCGTTGCACGGCACAGGGAATAGTTGGGATCTTCCTTGTTCAGCCAGTAATACTCATCCAGCACGCTGGCTCCGGGTACTTCCAGAGAGGGAATGCTGCGGAACAGATCCCACAGACATTCAAAATGGTTCTCCATCTCACGTCCGCCACGCATGACGTAGCCTCTGGTCGGATCAAAAATACCGTCACAGGCACCGCCTGCGATATCCATTGCCTCTAAGATGTGAATATGGGAACCGGGCATCTGTCCGTCACGTACCAGGAAGCACGCTGCTGCTAAAGATGCCAGACCGCTGCCTACGATGTAAGCGTTCTTCTCATCCACTCCTGCGGGCTTCTTAGGTCGTGCGAAGGCTTCGTAGTTACCGTTGGAATAATAGATGCCTTTGCTGTTTTTGTCATATCTGCCAAGTTCAGTGTTTCGGTAGTCCTGCTTTGCTGCCTTGACGGCTGCCTTTCTCTCCTCTTTCTTCACCTCTGCCTTATGTCCCTTGGTTACTGCTGCCACTGCGCCTGCACCTACTGCCAACGCTGCCAGTCCCAGTCCGATATTATTCTTTTTTTGCCATAATGATTACCACCTTTCTTTGATGACTCTCAAATGTTTTTCTGTTTACAAGTAGTATCCTACTTCTTTTTTATAAGAAAACCAATTTACAAAAGAGGATAAATGATAAAGTTTTTATCATCCTGCCCTTTTTGTAAAGTACTTATACTATTTCAGAATTTCTTTTCCGTGTGCTCAAAATTCTCGATGGAGCGGCTGATGTTTCCGTAAAGAGTGATTGCCAGTTCTTCAACGATCTTATGATAATCGTCCTTCATTCCCCGATCAATCCAGTCTAACATCACACCCACAAAACCGTATTTGTAAAATCCGGCAATGAATTCCTTGTGTTCCTCCGCTACCTGCATGCCGGTGCACTTTTCCTCCACCACGTCCGCAATGAGCTGGTAGGTCAACTTGTTTAAGTAGCTTTCGATCTTCTGGCGATCCACGCAGCGGTAGACATTCATAATGAAAGGTTTATTCTCCTGCACTGCCTCGAAAATCTGGCAGAAGCCTTCTTGCCAGTTCTCGTAGGTCTTCTTCCCCTGCAGTGCCTTCGTGCCGTCTTCCACACAAACCCACTCTACCAGATCATAGATGTCCTTGAAATGATAGTAAAAAGCCATCCGGCTGATGCCGCAGTCCTCTGCAAGTTCGTTAATGGTGATCTTATCCAGAGACTTCGTGAGAAGTTCTTTTTTCAAAGCTGCTTCCAGCGCCAGTTTTGTTGTATTGGCCATAGCCTGTCCTCCACTGTTTTATGTATTATTTTCTGTTCTTCCTCGATATAGCTTATGTAATTCTATTATAAGCTCACGCATTCGTACCATCGTACTCTACATCTTACTTCACAGGATATTCATTCGCTAAGGTTGTCGTTCGTCAATCATGTAAACATGTAGACTTCCTTATACTCATTATATTGTACGACAATAGACTCAAAATGGGCAAATTAACTTTTTATAAAAAAACTCTTGCTTTTTGTAAAATTCCATGGTATTATCTTACTTGCGTTTCGGGGTGTGGCTCAGCTTGGTTAGAGCGCCGTCTTAGGGAGGCGGAGGTCGCGAGTTCGAATCCCGCCACCCGATTCATGTATAGGCGTCAAAATCTTTTTACGAGGTTTTGACGTCTTTTGCTTTTGAAAATTGTAGAAAAAATTTGAAAAATTTAAAAAATGGCTTGCTTTTTATAAAATTCTATGCTATGATAGTTTTCGTTCCGGGGTGTGGCTCAGCTTGGTTAGAGCGCCGTCTTAGGGAGGCGGAGGTCGCGAGTTCGAATCCCGCCACTCCGATTCATTGTAAAGTCCTTGATTTTCAAGGACTTTTTTGTGTTACATTTCATGTTGTATCATGGTACTTTTCTGATTTCCTCTATGTTTCCTTTTGGTGTTTCCCTATAGCCACATATGCGTATTGAATCTTTCTGCTTGGAAGTCATCGGGGTATACTGTAGAATTTTGGTAGATTACGCCCCACTATCGAAACACTAACGGGGCTTATCTGAAACATTTTAAAGATTTACGCCCCGCTTTCAGAACGCCAACGGGGCTTATCTGAAACATTTTAAAGATTTACGCCCCGCTTTCAGAATGCCAACGGGGCTTATCTGAAACATTTTAAGATTTACGCCCCGCTTTCAGAACGCCAACGGGGCTTATCTGAAACATTTTAAAGATTTACGCCCCACTTTCAGAACGCCAACGGGGCTTAGCACAAAGAAATTATAAATTAACCCCCAGTACTCAAGATTTAGTGGGGCTTAACAAACACAATTTCAGCATGCTTATGAGCTCCACTTAATCATCCAGACACTCCTTTCCCATCTACCTCGCTGAAAAATTTTTCTATCAGTCTGTTTACTTCATCCGGTTGGTCAGTATTGGAATTATGACCGGCATTTTTTATCCATTTAAGCGGTAAACCTTCTCTCTGATGCCATTTCTTATTATAGCTTTTTGCTGAACCTGCTTTATCCTTTTCTCCACAGATAAGAAGTGCCGGACAACTGATACGATATGGCAGATCTGCTTTGATTGCCTCAGCAAGCATTCTGTACCCAAAACCGGCGAGCCTTGCATATTCTTCAGGATCTGAATCATAGGACATCATCATCTTCCGCATAAGATTCTGACCATAATCCGTCTCTGCGCACCCTCTTGACCCTGCCCTAAGAAGCACTTTCCATGGATATATCTTATATAATGGCTCTGCTCTTTCAAGAAGCCATATTTCCACTGCGGTCATATAAGACTTTTGAAGAGGTGCAGAATCAATAGAGATAAAGCCTTTTATCTTATCCGGATATAATTCCATATACATTTGAGCCAGATATCCCCCCATAGACTGACCGATAATTATGGGATTATAAATTTCTTCTTTTACTAAGATTTCATAAAGCCATTCTGCCATATCAGACAGACTGTAATTATTCGTAAATGGTCTGGATAATGCATGTGATGGTGCATCCCATACAAACACATTCTGTCTCTTCTCAAAATATTCTGTCTGCTTTTCAAAAAGCCTATGGTCTGCCGTAAGTCCCGGTAAAAACACTAACGTAATTTTCTGTTTATCTATTATATTTACAAAATAATGAATGCAGCCACAGGGTGTATTATAACTGTTTTCTGTCATTTCCCGTCCCCTTTCCATAAACCATTTCCCAATGATTTATCCTTCATATGCCACCTTCATTGACCGATTAACAGAAGACCTCATGGGATATCTCATTGACCTGCCTTAGCTTGTTTATAAAGCAGACCGCCTTTAATAAACAATAATAAGAACATTACGGTTATCGCATACGGCTCTCTTGCCATAGCCAAAAACAAAACAGCAATTATACTAAGTCCTACAGACAAAGCGGTAATTATCTTTTTACCTTGTTCAAATTTGAAATAGACCATCAGCATTTTTACAATTTCTATAATCGTTAAACTAACAAACAATGCCCAATAACCACTGAAATGATGCTTAACTGAATGGCATTGGTCATTTCTTTATCCATGTGTTTTCTCCTCTGTTCTATACCTCATTGATTACTGATTTTTAAAATTCCGCAAACCTTTCCTGGCTTGCGGAATCTTCCAAACATATTATAATTTTTCCACGCACCGGATCAGTGCATCCACATTTTCTTCCTTCGTGGCCCAGCTGGTACAGAATCGCACGCAGCTGTGTGTGGCATCGATCCGCTGGTCATAGCTGTACTCGAACTGTTCTGAAATCTTCGCCAGGTGTGCATCCGGCACAATGACGAAGATCTGGTTCGTCCGGTTGGGTGCCAGATAGTTGTAACCCTTCGCCGTAAATGCCTCCCGCAGCTTCTCCGCCATGGCAATGGCATGGGCAGAGATCTCCTGATAGAGACCATCTGTGAAAAGCGCATCAAACTGCAGTCCCAGCAATCTCCCCTTGGCAAGCATGCCGCCGTTCTGCTTGATGAGATATCGGAAATCCTGTGCAAGCTCCGGATTTTTGATCACTACTGCTTCTCCGAACAATGCGCCGACCTTGGTTCCACCGATGTAAAAGACATCACAAAGCGCCGCGATCTCCGGTAATGTCAGATCGTTGTCCGGCGCTGCCAGTCCGTAGCCCAGTCTGGCGCCATCTAAGAACAGATACAGTCCGTATTTGTGACAGGTCTCGGACAGAGCGGTCAGTTCCGCTTTGCTGTAAATGGTTCCAACCTCTGTGGGATTTGAAATATAAACCATTTTCGGCTGTACCATGTGTTCAAAGCTGTCGTTGTGAATATGGGCTTCGTAAGTCTCTGCTACCTGTGCTGCCGTGATCTTACCGTCGGGGCTTTCTAGTCCCAGTACCTTATGTCCGCAGGCTTCCACCGCACCGGTCTCATGGACATTGATATGTCCCGTGACAGCGCAGAGCACGCCCTGGTGCTTGCGAAGTGCTGCATTGATCACTGTGACATTGGTTTGGGTCCCACCTACCAGGAAATGGACTGCCAGGCTGTCATCCCCACATGCCTTACGGATCTTCTTGCGCGCCTCTTCACAGTATTTATCCTCACTGTAGCCCGGTGTCTGCTCCATATTGGTCTGCACCAGGCGCTCCAGCACCTTCGGATGCGCTCCCTCATTATAGTCACACTGGAATAAAATCTTATCGCTCATTTTTTTATTGACACCGCCGTGACAGTGTATTTCCTCCAACGTTATTTATATTTTAGCTTTTTCAATTTGCTAACTCTTTACATTTTTCGATCGTTTCTATCTTATTTGCTTCTCTGGACTTCCTGTTACTCAAATTCAGTCAGTCCTTCGTCTCCAGAACCCTTACCAGATATTCCCATACTCTCTTCGTGGAAGATATGCTTAAGGTCTCCTCGGTCGTATGAATGTCCTTCATATCCGGTCCCATGGATACACAATCAAGGTCTGTGATCTTGCTGCCTAACAGTCCGCACTCCAGTCCTGCATGGATAGCCTCCACCTTGGGCTCAGTGCCGTACATTTCCGCATACAGCTTCACCATTTTTTCCCGCAGTGGAGAATGCACACGGTATTTCCAGCCGGGATAATCTCCGGTCACCACGTAATCGCCGCCTGTCAGTTCCACCAGTGCAGAAAGCTTTGCGATCAGGTTATCTTTCTCACTTTCCACGCTGCTTCTGACAGAATACTCTGCCCGTAAAACTTCCACATCTGCTTTCAGGATACCCAGATTCAGGGAAGTCTGTACCAGCCCCGGCATATCTGCGCTCATCGCCTGTACGCCGTTTGGAGTCGCCTGCAAAAAGGCTGCCACACGTTTTGTAGCTTCCGGCGCAGCACAGGTGATTGTCTCTGCAGTGTCTGCTAACCTTTTTGCGGTTACCTTTACGTCCGGATCCTTGGTGGCAAGTTCGTCCCCCAGTTCTGCTGCCAAAGCTGCTACCTGCTGCTCTAAGCTTTCCGCATCTTTCTCCTCTACTACGACTACTGCTTTCGTCTGTCTGGGGATGGCATTGTCTGCCAGTCCTCCGTCCGCAGATACCAGTCCTACAGGCATTTTCTCAGACAGCTTCCACAGAAGTCTTCCCAGGATACAATTGGAATTGCCCCTTTCCTTATGTATCTCTCCGCCGGAATGTCCTCCTAAGAGGCCGGAGACTTCCACCTCATAGCGCACGCCCGTAAGCTCCTGTTTTTTCATCGGGAAACGGCAGTTCACTCTGGCACCGCCAGCACAGCTGGTCAGGAAAATGCCTTCGTCCTCGGAATCCAGATTGATCATGCGATGACCCTGTAACATAGACAGGTCAATCTCTCTGGCTCCATCCATACCGACTTCCTCATCCACCGTAATGATGACTTCCAAACGGGGATGCCTGATGTCCTCGGAATCCAATAATGCCAGTGCATAAGCCACAGCGATACCATCATCGCCGCCGAGGCTGGTATTCTCCGCATAGACGCTGTCTCCGTCGATTCCTACCTTCAGTCCTTCCGTCTTCATATCCATGGTGCAATCCGGTGTCTGCACCGCTACCATGTCCATATGTCCCTGCAGGATCACCACCGGTTCATTCTCGTATCCGGGAGTTGCCTCCTTGACCATAATGACATTTTTCATAGCATCCTGTATATAGAAAAGCTTATGTGCTTTCGCAAAGTCCACCAGGAAATCGCTGATCTGCTCCACATTGCCGGAGCCGTGAGGGATCTTCGTGATCTCTTCAAAATAGTAAAATACTTTCTTCGGTTCTAAGTTCGATAAAACACCCATTTTCATTTCCTCGTTTCTGCGCTTTTATAGAGAACAAAGTGCACTTTCAGTATAAGTATTTGTCATTTTTCTGTCAAGGAAACAATCCGAAGCATTCGCAGAACGCAGTTTGCATGGCTCTGAATAGTTATGCATAATAATATTTTTTTCTCTTGGCGATCAGGAATCCTATTGTCACAAACAGTGCCAGGAACTCTGCCAGTACGATGGACAGCCATACACCGGTAATGCCGATCAGTTTCGGCAGGATCAGCACGATGACGATCTGGAACACGAAGGTACGCAGGAAAGAGATTGCTGCGGATACGGCTCCGTTGTTCAGGGCTGTGAAGAAGGAGGAACCCCACACGTTCATGCCGCGGACCATGAAAGCAATGGCATAGATCCGAAATCCCCAGGTGGTCATCTCCAATAACTCCTGATCGTAGTTTGCGAAGATTTTTACTAACGGTCCGGCCAGAATCTGAGAAGCGGTCAGCAGAATCACACCGCCGGCCGAGATAATGACCAGACTTTTCCGGCAAAGATTTTTCAGTTCCGCATGATTGCCCGCACCGTAATGGAAGCTGACGATAGGAGCAGATCCCAGGGAATATCCCAGATACAAGGTCATGAAAATAATGTCCACGTACATGATGATGCCATAAGCCGCCACACCATTCTCGCCTGCTGCTTCCATCAGCTGGAAGTTATACAGGATGCTAACGATAGAGGTAGAGATATTTGTCACCAGCTCAGAAGATCCGTTGGTCACAGTCTGCCAGATGACTTTTCCATGCCACTTCGCCTTCCCCAGCTGCAGTAAGCTGCCGTTCTCTCTGGAAAAATAGATTACAGGGATGATTCCGCCGACGAGCTGTCCCGCTGCGGTAGCCAGTGCTGCTCCCACCAGTCCCAAAGGAAATGCCACGATCAACACATAGTCTAACACCGCATTGGTCAGTCCTGCGATCACATTTACCTTTAAACTCAAAGTCGGCTTCTCCGCTGCGATAAAAAAGCTCTGGAACAAATACTGCATAACAAATGCCGGGGAGGACAAAAACAAGATTCTGGAATAACGCACGCAGTCCGCTTCCAGTTCTCCGTTTGCTCCCAGTGCCAGTGCGATCTGCGGTGCCAAAACAAAACAGATGAATCCCACCACGATTGACACCGCCAGTGTCACATATACGATCAGCGAAAAAAATTCGTTAGCCAGTTCCTTTTTCCCTTCTCCCAGCGTCATGGAGACCACGGCGCTTCCTCCGGTACCTGCCATGAATCCAAGAGTTCCCACACCCATCAGCACCGGCATCACCAGATTCAGGGCGGCGAAAGGCGTCTTTCCCACATAGTTGGATACAAAAAAGCCATCGACGATACTGTACACCGAAGTACATAACAACATTAAAATGGAAGGTGCCACGAAACGCAGCAGCCGTTTATAACTAAAATGATCAGATAACTGTATTTTCATAATAACCTCATGCCTTACTATTACCCGCATGCCTTCCGGCACTTTCTCAACAGATACTTCTGCGCATTATGCAGGCATCGTTTTCGTGTCATCATCGGAGGTTCCTGCGATCACGCGGGATCCCCTTGTCTTGTCAGTTCCTCTATTTCTTCTCGGAAAAATTCCGTATGTTTTTTCATAGTTTTCAGGAATATTTCTGCCTCCTGCTCTCCTATCGCCGCCAATGCCCGGCGCTCCGCATCCATCAGCGGAACCACGATCCTCTCCACAGTCTCTTTCCCCTTCTCTGTGAGATATATCCTCTTATTCTTGCGGTTGTCTTCCTCCGTCCGCAGAATAAGCAGACCTTCCTCCGTCATATTTTTCAGTGCGGAATTCACTGTCTGGGGCGTGTAGAACCAATAGTCGCAGATCTCCCTCTGGGTAAACGCCTCTTTTTCCCGTTCCCGGATACAATACAGAATCCAGAAAGCCGTCTCCGACAGATTACAGTTTTTTGCATAGACCCGGTACAGGTCATCCATCTCTTTGATCAGCTGATTGTACAATGTGATCTGCGCAAAAGATTTTCTGCTTTCCTCTTCCATATCGCTTTCCTCCTGTAACTACATCGTTGCATCTGTTTGTTTTTATCCGAAATCGGACTAAGCAACATTATAATCCGAAATCGGATTATTGTCAACCCATAAAAAGATACGCAAAACTGACACTTTCCATTGTGTCCTTCTGCGTATCGTTATATAATGACCTTGGCATCAGTTCCGGGAGGAGTGCGGTTCGCCCGTATCGCCAGTGTCTAGGTTCACCTTATTGAATATCCCGTAGAACACTCGGCGGCTGATGCTATTCTGAAATATTCTGTCTTTTCAAAGTATAGTTTTATTTTACCCCAACACACTACTATTACCTCGTTCTTTTTGTATGTAATATTACGTATTATTTATTGACATACGTAATATTACGTATTAAAATGAATTTGAGGTAGGAAAGGAGATACAAAAGATGCCTATGACCTCACAGGAGATGATCAAACTCCTATTAAAAAACGGTTTTGCTATTATCAGCCAGAACGGCTCCCATGTAAAGCTGAAGAACACCGATACTCATAAAACCGTTATTGTTCCTTACCATTGCAAAGACATAAAAAAAGGTCTGGAACAGGCAATTCTGAAACAAGCTGGCTTAAAATAACAAATATTAACAAGGAGAACCAAAATGAAAAAACTTTTTTATCCGGCACTTTTTCATAAAGCAGAAGAAGGAGGCTTTTGGATCACCTTCCCGGATTTCCCCGAATGTATGACACAGGGGGAAAATATGCAGGATGCCTACGAAATGGCATGGGATGCACTTGGTCTTGCCGTAGTCTCCCGTATAGAGAATAGGGAATCTCTTCCCCCCGCCACAGAGCCCTACGCCATCACCGCAGTTTCCGATACCTTCTGTATAATTGTGCCCTTTGACCTCATAGCATACCAGAAAAAGCATAACTCCAAAGCCATCAAAAAAACTCTTTCCATTCCTGAATGGCTGAATGAAGCTGCTACAGACATGAATGTAAATTTTTCACAGGTATTGCAGGATGCTCTGATTCAGAAATTGAACCTGTAAGGCGTGTTGCATTTTTAGGCAAAAATGCTTTTGATTCGGAAATAATGAAAAGTGCGGGAATGCCGATAAATATTGGCTTTCCCGCACTTTCAACGAAATTTCAAATAAGCAGATAACGGGAATCGAACCCGCCTTTCCAGCTTGGGAAGCTAGCGTTCTACCGATGAACCATATCTGCAAAAGGAACATAAAATATTATACTCCATGTTCCTTTATTTTGCCAGTCCTAATTTTTACATTTTTACCATTTTACTTATTTGCTTATCCTTTTTACTTATCCAAGACTCCCAACCACTTCAGAGCGTTCCAAATGCCGTCTTTATCCACGTCCGTGGTGATATAATCTGCTGTTTCCAACACCTGTTTACTGGAATTACCCATAGCAATGCTGGTGTGGGCATACTTTAACATCGGCAGGTCGTTATTGCTGTCTCCGATGGCCACAGTGTCTTCCATGGGGATCTTCAAATAGTCCGTAATGTAACGGATTGCTGTTGCCTTGGAATATCCTTTGGGGACAATCTCGTAAAACCCTTGTTCTCTATCAATAAAATCCAGTATTTCCGACAGGTCACGCTTCATTCCGTCCATTCCCGCCGGAGTCTCTGCATAGGCATATAATTTATCGTAGTTGCCCGGTGCATTGGCATAGCGATCGTATTTTCGATTCTCAATCTCACGTGCCATATGACGGAAAGTCTCGGTAAATACTTCTTCTCCTCTGGGTGCATAGTCTTCCCTGCTGCCTTCCAGGACGGCATCCACATGATATTTTTTCATAGCTGTCAAAATTGCCTTAGACTCCTCCATGGAAAATGTCTTGTGCATCAGCTGTTTTCCATGATATTCAATCTCCGTTCCGCAGCCTAATAACAATCCGTCGAATTCCACCTGTCCGGTAAGATTTTCCCCTACCAGCCGTTTCGTACGCCCGGTATTGATCATGCAGATATGACCGTTGGCTCTGGCGATGCGGATGGCTTCCTTCGTGCTCTCCGACATCCGTTCACTTCCTCCGCATATTAAGGTTCCGTCAATGTCAAAAAATATTATCTTCATCTCAGATTCTTAAGCTCCTCTACCAGATCCAGATCGGATTTCTGTACCTTCAGATTCGTGGACACGGGCTCTTCACCGGGTCTTGTGATCGTGATCTCGATAATGGTTCCTTCCGTGATCGCTCCACCCATAAAAAATCTGCTTACAAAGGCTGCAAATTTGGGATGATTACTCTCGAAGGTATTCTTCGCATTCATCAGTTTCATCATCATTCCGGGATTTATCATAGTAGTCTCCTCTTCTAATCAGTAACTATTCTGTCGCCCTATAACTATCACATAATATCTTTACGAATGCAAGCATTCGATGAATATTTCGTGGTAGTTCCATGGTTCTGAATAGTTACAAAAAAAGAAAGGCTGTCCGCACCATCCGAAAACAGTGTGTCCAGCCTTAACAGTTGCTTTAATTATGCAATCTTGGACTTAGCCAGCTCTGCAAGAGTCTTGAAACCTTCTGCATCGTTAACTGCCAGGTCTGCCAGCATCTTTCTGTTCATATCTACGCCTGCAAGCTTCAGACCATACATGAATTTGCTGTAGGATAAACCGTTCATTCTTGCTGCTGCATTGATACGAGCGATCCACAGCTGTCTGAACTGACGCTTTCTCTCTTTTCTACCTGCATAAGAACTGGTCAGAGCTCTCATAACAGACTGCTTTGCTACTCTGTACTGCTTGCTTCTTGCGCCTCTGTAGCCCTTTGCAAGCTTTAATACTCTATTGTGTTTCTTCTTGGCATTTAAGCCACCTTTAATTCTTGCCATGTCTTATTTCCTCCTCGCCTGAATTATAAATAAGGTAAAATCTTCTTCATATTCTTAACATTAGTTGCATCCGTAATTGCAGGCTTTCTCAGATTACGTTTTCTCTTGGTAGACTTCTTGGTTAAGATATGGCTCTTGTAAGCTTTAGATCTCTTTAACTTACCGGTTCCTGTTGCTTTAAAGCGCTTAGCTGCTGCTCTGCTTGTCTTCATTTTGGGCATAACGAGTTCCTCCTAAACTTTACTTAATCTATCGTGCCGGATCCCGGCACTTTTTAACTGTACGAATTAACGCTTCTCAGTTAAAAACATAGTCATGCTTCTGCCTTCTACCTTGGGAGCTTTTTCCACTACCGCAATATCGGACAGGCTCTGTGCAATATCATCCAAGATATGCTTGCTGTTGTTCATGTGTGCCATCTCTCTGCCGCGGAATCTCAGGGTGATCTTTACTCTGTCTCCCTTGGTCAGGAACTTTCTGGCTGCACCGATCTTGGTATTCAGATCGTTGGTGTCGATATTGGGGGAAAGTCTGATCTCCTTGATATCGATGACCTTCTGCTTCTTCTTTGCTTCCTTTTCTTTTCTCACCTGCTCGTATTTGTACTTACCGTAATCCACGATCTTACAAACAGGAGGCTTTGCCGTAGGAGCAATCTTCACCAGGTCGAGTCCGGCTTCCTCTGCCATCTTCAGAGCATCTCTGGAAGAAACGATTCCGAGCTGTTCTCCGTCTTCTCCAATCAGTCGTACTTCTTTGTCTCTGATCTGTTCATTAATCATTAAATCGCTAATGGTTGTGTACCTCCATAAGAAAATGTATTAAACAATAAAAAAAGCAGATAGCATAACTATCCACCTGTTCCCTTCACGGACTGCCATCATTCAAACAAATTCCAAACGAGTTCGCTGTCTATGAAAAATCTGAACGCTTACCAGCCTGCGCCGTAAGGTGAGAGTGGATACTCTGCTTGTTGTGCCGTGTTCTTCACACGCTCAAATAGAATACCACGAAGTTTTCCTGATGTCAACCCCGTTTTTACAATAATATTACATTTTTTCAGATTACTGTATTCTATGTACCGGCGGTCTCCCGCCGAATCCGATCACTTGCTCTATTATCCGCAGTTTCGGAACATTTGTCAAGCCGGAATACTGATTTACTTTTCCGTGATTTACTTTTCCGAAAAAGTAGCACAGGCGGTCTCTCTGCAGTCGCTGGCTCCGCAGCCCTTGATATCCACATGATCCGCCACACACTTGTAATTGCTGTTATAAATACATTTTACCGCCTCACAGTCGATACTGATGGTATGGCTTGGATGAGACAGAGAATTACTGAAAGACTCTCTTCCCTCTCTCTTCTGCGCAAAGCTCTCGCAGCAGGTGCCGTCACAATCACAGGCATGCTTACCTCCCACCATGATGTCTCCCTTGCTGCACAGACAGTCCTTGTTATAGGTACAATTTTCCACAACACATTTTAAATTTGCCACGTCTCCCTCGCCTTCTGCCGCTCTCTGCGGCTTCTCGTCTTCTTTTTTGATTTTAAAATTTTAAAAGAGGACACGCGGCAAAAGAGCCGATGCAGTCCCGCCACGCGTCATGGATAGTCTGTGCAGATTTAAAAAAATTATTCATTTGCGGAAACTGCCGGTTTTGAAGTGGTTTCTTTCGAGGCACAGGCAAAAATGCGTGCCCATCTCGTTGCTCGTAAAAACTAATATCGAAATACTGTTTCTTGTCATACCATTCAAAAAATCGCCGTCTCCCTTTTTCTTTTTATAAGGAAACGGCGATTTTCATATTTTCCTACTTGATTTTATCCGGCAATCGGCTTACTTGCTCAGCCTCTTGGTTGCGATCTCATCCTTTAACATAGCCAGGAATTCGTCTCTGGATACCGTAGTGGTGTTCTGCTGTCCGTGCAGACGATAGCTTACGGTGCCGTCCTGTGCTTCCTGTTTTCCTAAGATGATCAGGTAAGGGATTTTTTTCACCTGTGCTTCTCTTACACGATAACCCAGCTTCTCTGCTCTCTCATCGATGTCCGCTCTGATGTTATTGTCCAGCAGATAACCGTACAGATCATGGGCATAAGCATTCAGCTCTTCGTCATCGTTCTTGACCGGCAGGATCATAGCCTGTACGGGAGCCAGCCACAGAGGCAGGTTGCCCTTGGTCTCCTCCAGGATATAAGCCATGAATCTGTCCAGAGATCCCAGGATTGCTCTGTGCAGAACCACGGGAGTCTTCTTCTGACCGTCCTTGTCCACATAGGTCAGGTTGAATTTTGCAGGCAGGCAGAAATCCAGCTGACAGGTAGACAAGGTGTACTCATTACCTACAGCGGGCTTTACGTTTACATCCAACTTCGGTCCGTAGAATGCAGCTTCACCGATCTCCTCGGTGTACTCGATGCCCAGATCATTCAGAACCTTACGCAGAGCATTCTCCGCATTGTTCCACATCTCATCATCATCGTGATATTTTACCTTGTCCTCCGGATCTCTCAGAGACAGGACACATCTGTAATCGGTAATACCGAAATCCTTGTAGGTATTGAAGATCAGGTCTACTACCTTGGAGAACTCGGACTCGATCTGCTCCGGTGTTACGAACAGATGGGCATCATTCTGGCAGAAATGTCTGCCTCTTTCGATACCCTTCAGGGTTCCGCTGGCTTCGAAACGGAAGTCATGGGCGATCTCACCGATACGGATAGGCAGATCCTTGTAGGAGTGCTGTGTGTTAGCGTAGATCATCATGTGGTGAGGGCAGTTCATGGGACGCAGTACGAAGGACTCTCCTTCCATTTCCATGGGAGGGAACATGTTCTCCTTGTAGTGATCCCAGTGACCGGAAGTCTTGTACAGATTCACAGTACCGACACAGGGGGTCATAACATGCAGATAGCCCAGTCTTCTCTCTTTATCCTTGATATAATTCTCCAGCTCCTGCCATACGGTGTAACCCTTGGGAAGGAACATGGGAAGTCCGCGGCCTACCAGATCATCAGTCATGAACAGTTCCATTTCCTTGCCGATCTTTCTGTGGTCACGCTCTTTGGCCTCTTCCAGCTCTTTCAGATGTGCTTCCAGTTCCTCTGCGGTAGGGAAGCAGACACCATAGATACGCTGCATTACGTGGTTGTTGGCATCGCCCTTCCAATATACTCCGGAGTGTTTTACCAGTTTGAAGTTCTTGCACAGCTTGGTGTTGTCTACGTGAGGTCCACGGCACAGATCGGTGAAATCACCCTGATCGTATACAGTGATGTTGCCGTCTTCCAGATTGCTGATCAGGTCCAGCTTGTACATATCATCCTTGAACATTTCCATGGCTTCTGCCTTGGAAACTTCTCTTCTGTAGATTTTCTTGCCTTCCTTACAGATCTTCTTCATCTCTTTTTCGATGGCAGCGATCACTTCATCATTGACTACATCGTTGCCGAGATCGATATCATAATAGAATCCTTCCTTTACCACAGGTCCTACCCAGAATTTTGCATGAGGGTACAGATGCTTGACAGCCTGTGCCATAACATGGGCACAGGAATGATTGAGAGTTGACAGTCTTTCGTCTTCCTTAAAATTTACCATTTTCGTTCTCCTTTTTGTTGTTTTCTAAACTATTCAGAACCTCCATTTGCTAAATCGCTCTTTCAGAGCTTTGCTGAATAGTCACAAAAAAGTCCCTTGCAACGATCTGCAAGGGACGTATCACACGCGGTTCCACCCTGATTGCAATTATCTAAAGATAACTGCCACTCATTTGCTCGTAACGGGAGCTGCCGGGCTGTATTAAAGCCACTCCGAGACGGTCTTCGTCCGCATCCGGCAAAGCCGCTCACAGCGCCTGTCTCCAACAGGGCGGTTCTCTCTGGTGCCTTCACTGCTTCCTACTCTTCTCTTCAACGTTTTCTGATCTTAAATAATCATAAATTTCTGTTGCTTTAGGACTTATGTTGATATAATAGACCTTTTCACACGGATTGTAAAGAGGTATTTATATAGCTTTCCACATTTTCTCTGGACATATCCAGTGCCACCGCCAGTTCTCCGTACAACTGGTCCTCTGCGATCCGAAAATATCTGGCATCCACCGCCGTCTCCTTGCGTCCCGCCTCTTCTCTGGCCCGCTTGCGCAGGTAGATGGTCTTGATAATCCGGATCAGATCCTGGCAGTTACAGGCCTTCAGACAATTCTTATATTCCTGCTCCAGCAGTTTGTCATTGGCAATGGTGATCAGCGGGATCTCCGGAATCTGTCGGATCAGACTCTCCGCCTCCTCATGTGCAAGCACTTTCCGCATGGAACCTTCTGCCGTATCCACCGGAATATATACCGTACTGGAAGACAGATACAGAGGTTTTAAAATATAATACTCTCTCTTCTTGTCCACTCCTGCAATATCCAATGTCGTGATCTCTTCCACCACGCAAACGCCCTTACTGCCACATACTACACGTTCGCCCTTCTGAAACACCTTGACCTTCCTTTCCTCTGCCCATTGCAGAAAATTGAAAACACAATTTCCGTTTACTACCAATAGTATACCCTTATTGTACCAAAAGAAACGCCGAAATGTCAGTCTCTTTCGGCGTTTCTGATTATTTTCGTGAATATTGCTCATAGAAAATCGGTTCGGTATTGTGCATTATTTCTGATAAGCGATGCGAGGATCCCCATTTTTCAGGTAAATAATGCCTCTGCGTTCGAAGCCGTTCTTCTCTAATAAGTGCTGCATGGTGTGATTGTCAAAATGGGTATCCGCACGCAGGTAAGGTACTTTTTTCTCACAGAAGGCAACACATTTTGCAAACAGTCCCTTCACTTCTCCGTCTCCTGCCAGGCGATGGATTGTGCCGTAAGGTGTCTCCTCCCTCCAGCTGCCGTCCTCGATATAAGCATAGGTCGGTTCCTCCTCCAGCAGAAGCATGAATACCCCGTGGATGCGTCCGTCCTTTTTATACACATACAGCCGCTGTTTCTCTATATCTGACCGCAGCGTCTCCGGATCCGGATAAGCGCCGTTCCACTGGTTCGGATTCCCGTTTGCCCGCATGTAAGCCTTGGCGATGTCATAGATCTCCAGGATTCTGGGCAGATCTGCCTCTTTTGCCGTTACGATCTCCTCCATCCCGTCGCCATCTTTCCTCTCTTCCACTGCCTCCGGTACCGTTTTCCCCAGAATGTCCCTCACGGCGGTCTCCATCCGCTCTGCCAGCTGTCTGTGGCCCTTCGCTGTCAGGTGCACATGATCCGCCTTCGTCAGTTCACAGCCTCCCGCATCTAAGAAATCCGCCCGCTCAGCCACTGCCAGAAAAGCATATTCTCTTGCCAGTGCTCTCGTTGTCTCCACGCTTTTTTCATTAAAATCAGGATAAATCACACCCTCTTCGATGGGAACCGGTGCCACGATCAGGATCTTCGGTCCATTCTTTCCCCAGCAGTGAACCGATTTCGCCTCTTCCAAGAGGATCTGCATGCCCTTTGCAATCTTCCGCGCATCCGTATTGAATTTCACCTTGGAATCATTGGTACCTAACATCAGGATCAGCAGGTCTAACGGCTCGTGGCTGTTCAACAGGGCATGCAATACCGGCAGCAGATTCACGGAATCCATGTCCGGATCATCATACACACAGGTTCTGCCGCTTAAGCCTTCCTCAATGACCAGGTACTCCGCTCCCAATGCCTTCTGTAACAGGCAGGTCCAGCGTTCCTCTTCATTATATCTGCTGCCGTGGTCGGCACTCTCCGACGGATCGGTGCAAAGCCCGTGGGTATTGGAATCTCCGATGCACAAAATATGTTTTTTCACTGTTTAACTCTCCGTTTTCTATTTCAGTCTGTAACCATCCAGGATCAATACGTCAGGCTTCAATATTAGGGAAAAATACAATAACATCATCCCCCTGGCATTCCACATACATGCCCTCCAGTTCCAGGTTCACATCATCCACATTGTGATCGTCGAAATATTTGGTCAGGTTCATGATCGTCTCCATATAGGAATTATCTCCCTTTACCAGGATCCCCAGACCCTTTTCCGGCTCCTGCTCATAGAACTCCAGACCTTCGGTTTCATTGACATATTCACGTATTGCTTCTGCTATGGTCATTTGATTTTTTCTCCTTCTACTGTTCCTTTGTTCATATTTGCTGCTTCTCTTTATTGTATCATAAGCTCACGAATTCGTGCTATCGCACTCTACATCCTGCTTCGCAGGATATTCGTTCGCTAATGAGCCCAGAAAAACAAATGTCTGCTTGCAGCCACTTGTTTTTCCTTGAGGCTCATTATATCATAAAAGGCGAACCTTGGCACCGCCAAAGTCCGCCCTTCATCATTTTCTTCTCTTATTCCTCATTCAACTGAACCAACTCAGCTGTATAACTTATGATAATTCCCGTTTCTACCTTTCGCACTTTCTGAAAGCGTAAAAAATCTATCTCTTATGTTAGTGTCATTTTAGAATCAAAGCAAACTCTTAAGAGTTCAAATGCTAAAAAAGAAATCGGAATTGTCCACAAATCGGGTTCATGAAATGTAACAATCGTAGAAAACCTTTCAGCTATATTTTCAAGTATCTGTGTTCCGGCAAGTGCACCGGTTCCGCTGATATAGAAATAAATATCTTTCATGGATATAACAGAGGCAATGCGATCCAAAAATCTGGTATACGACATCCCCAATACTACACCCAAGATCAGTATTGCCTGAAGTAATATTTTTCTCCAATTTCTTTGTAGTGTTTCCTTAATCTTTTTCAACTGTCCGACACGAAAATCTTTTCCATGAGCTAACATACATAACACAACTGCTGTCAATGCAGCAAACAACAGTCCTGTGTTTCCCTGAATCTGAAAGAACCGGCTCTCCGGCATAGTGATCCAACTCCATTGTTGCTCATATAAATCACTTTTCGTTTGATGTGCCATGAAAATCCAAAACTCTATTACTTTACCAAGCTCCGTCAACAAAAAATATCCTAAAATCACAGGCACATATTTGACAACTTTCTTGATTTTCATCATAGGGTTCTCCTTCTAATTTTGTAGACTTTTGTTACTCTTTCGTTCTTTTTAATAATAACTTATTTTTTTATTGTTATCATAATTTGTCCACAAAAAGCAGAAATCTGACCACCAATTATAGCACATCCAACAACATTTTAATACTTACCTGAACATCAACCCTGATTGTCAATTCTCCATGATATTTTTCCACGATTTGTTCAATAATCTTCATTCCCCAGCCATGTGCTAACGAACCTTGCTCTGTCTCAGACACAAAATGATTATTTTTAACCAATGGTTTTTCCTTATAGTCATTCTCCATTTCAATTACAAGGAACCCCGCTGCTATCGCAATATTTAATTTGATTTGCTCTTTTGCAGCTTTCAATGCATTATCCAATAAATTGGCACATAATACACAAAGTTCTCTATCTTCAATTTTTAGTTCTGACGGAAGAATTGGGGTTTCAACCTGTAAAAGGATATTACGCTGTTCTGCTTTCTCTTTTGCTTCATAAATTACGGTATCTACAATATCTACGCCTGTATGTACCGGAATCATTTTACACTGCAGCGGTTCCTGCACGCTCTCTATATATGCTAAAGCCTCTCTCTGATCACCATTTTGCAGAAGTCTCTCCAACGCTCGTAGATGATGTTTGATATCATGGTACAATTTAGCATTTTCTGCATAAAAATTCTGTGCTCTGACATACTGGCTCTCAATCAGATCATATTGTGTATCTAATACAGAAATTTGCATCTTCAGTTGCGATTGGCGGAAGCAAAAGCATACCATAAGAAGCAGACTCACCAGGCAGGACAGGAAAACGTAATTCTGAATTGCATTTCCATAAATCATATCCATGAAAAAATCACACAGAAATGCTGTACTGAAGAAAGCAATGCCAAATGTTTTCAACAGATTCAACGCTGTAAAAGTTTTTCCTATTCCTTTATGTCTTATAGCAGATATCAATATACTATTTAAAATCAGCCATCCTGCCTGTGCGCAAAATTCCGCATTTGTCAAGAAATGTTCCACCAGTCCCAGTAAAACAGTCCAGATAAAAACATAACTGACTACAAGGGATGCCACTTTTTCCACAGAGCCATTCCATAACAGGTATCCTAAAATAGTAAGAAGTAATAGTAACGGAATCCACGACAAATACTTTTGCAGACCATACCATAGCATTCCCGATAAAAATATTGTTAATATAAATTTTTTATCTGAATCTATGTATTTTCTCCGATCAAAAAGCATATCCATCCATATCAAAAGCCATGCCGAATTGTGTATGCTCCACAGAATTTTAATCATCTGCATTCTACTCTCCATTCATCGTACCTGCCTGCCAATATTCCATTATTCGATGTTTTAATTGTGCCAGCCGTCGTTCTCCTATGTACAATTGCTGCCCCGTAGATAAAACCATCTGGTTATCTTTGATCTGTTTCACATGATATAAATTACACAAATATCCCCGATCCACCCATACGAATTCATCTTCCGGTAATTTCTCCGATATCTTTTTTAAGGAACTTCTTACCTTACACCTGGTAGCATCTGTCTTTTCAATATATAAATACTTGCCTTCTCTCCAAATATATACAATTTTTCTAAATGGGATTTTTTCTATGCCCTGTTGATTTTCTGCAATATAACCCTCTGAGGTACGTGATACAATTTCCCTGAATGCTGCCTCCAGTGCCTGTGTGATCATACTTTCCATTTGTTGCTTCGGAATAAAACGAAATGGTCGGAATTCAAATGATTTATACACATAACTCTCGTAAGCAGACACAAAGATGATCAGAATATCCGGTGCTGTTTCCTGAATTTTAGCTGCCAGTTCAAAGCCATTTAATTCCTGCATTTCAATATCCAAAAACAACAGATCAAACGCTTGACCATCCTCAATTTCATACCACAATGCCTTACTGCTCTGATATACATTACATTCATAAGGAATGCTTTTTTTCATGAAATACTCTTTTATATGTTTTTCCATGAACGCCGCATCTTCTACCGTATCATCACATATTGCAGCTTTCATTTTCCATGCTATATACTTTCCCATCGTTTCCCCTCTCCTTTATAGTATAATTATGCCACAACTATGTCCTTTTTCAAATTATTTTTATTCATTAAAAGCATACATAAAAACGGCCTTTAGACTTATGCCAAAGACCGTTACTTTTACAATATTATTCTTCATTCATCTTAGCCAGCTTGGCTGCCTGGTCGGCTGCGATGCAGGCATCGATGATCTCTTCGATATCTCCGTTCATGATCTTGTCTAACTTATACAGGGTCAGACCAATACGATGGTCGGTGACACGACCCTGCGGGAAGTTGTAGGTACGGATCTTCTCAGAACGGTCTCCGGTACCGATCTGGCTACGGCGCATCTCTGCTTCCGCATCGTGTCTCTGCTGCTGCTCGATGTCATACAGCTTGAACTTTAACAGTGCGAATGCCTTAGCCTTGTTCTGGATCTGAGACTTCTCAGTCTGACTGTATACCACGATTCCGGAAGGATAGTGGGTCAGACGTACTGCGGAGTCGGTGGTGTTGACACACTGACCACCGTTACCGGATGCTCTCATGACATCAATACGGATATCCTTGTCCTCGATGACGATATCAATATCATCGTCCACCTCCGGCATAACTGCCACACTGATGGTGGAGGTATGGATACGTCCGCCGCTCTCGGTCTCCGGCACACGCTGTACACGATGTACGCCGCTCTCATACTTCATCTTGGAGTAAGCACCCTGTCCGCTGATGGTAAACTGTACTTCCTTCATACCGCCGATACCAATCTCATCCACGTTGATCAGCTCTACCTTCCAACGCTGCTTCTCGGCATAATGCACATACATACGATAGATCTCCGCTGCAAACAGTGCAGCCTCATCGCCGCCGGCACCGGCACGGATCTCCACGATTACATTCTTGTCATCATTAGGATCCTTGGGCAGTAACAGGATCTTCAGTTCCTGCTCCAGCTCTTCCACGCGCTTCTTGCTGTCGTTTAACGTCTCCTTGATCATCTCGCGCATTTCTTCGTCTTTTTCCTCTTCCAGCATGGAAAGAGAATCTTCAATATCCTGCTTGCACTTTTTGTACTCTGTATACGCATCCACGATAGGTGTCAGATCACTCTGCTCCTTCATCAGCTTGCGGAAACGTTCCTGGTTATTCGTGACCGTGGGTTCATGCAGTTCGCCCATGATCTCTTCAAAACGAATCAATAAATCTTCTAACTTGTCAAACATAACTAATTCCTCTCAATATAAGTTGTAACAGTTCAGCCATGAACATATTGGAGAGCAAAAATCATGCTTGCATGATTTTGTGAACGAATATGTTCATGAACTAAGCGCCAGGTTTATGAGCAAAGATAGTCACGAAGTGACGGAAAGCGTGTCAGCGCGACTTTGCGAATGGTGCGGGCTGAACTGTTACATACGTTCCAAAAACTACCCGGTCCAGACCGGCATAATCCTGCACCACTTGTACCTCGCGGTACCCTTCGGTGCGCATCAGTTCCGATACAGCCTGTCCCTGGTCATATCCGATCTCAAAAAAGAGCATTCCACTGCTCACCAGATGTTTTCCTGCTTCTTCGATGATACGGCGGTAAAAATGTAAACCATCCTCCGTACCGTCCAGTGCCATCCTGGGTTCATGATCCCGTACCTCCAGCATCAGCTTCTCCACTTCCGCACTGGCGATATAAGGCGGATTCGACACGATGATCTCGAATTTTCCCTCCACCTTGTCAAACAGGTCACTCTGTAAAAAATGAACCCGATCTGCGTTCACCGCATCCAAAAGCGTCTCCGCATTTTGCTCTGCCACTTCCAGCGCATCTGCAGACAAATCCACACCCAGTCCTTCACAGGCATTGCTGTAATGCAGAAGGCTTAACAGAATACATCCGGATCCCGTACACATGTCAAGCACCCGCATTCCGTCATGGAGTTCCTTCAATACTTCCTCCACCAGAATCTCCGTATCCTGTCTCGGGATCAGTACGTGCTCATTGACGGCAAAGGTCAGTCCCATAAAGTCCTGCTCCCCGGTCAGCTGTTGCAGCGGAATGTGCTCCGCCCGCTGTCCGATCCAGCCAAGATATTTCTCTCTTCCGCTTCCGGTGTCACCGACTGTTCCCCGTGCACCAGCAGATCATTACGATTCGTACCGCATACCGCTTCCAGCAGAAGTCTCGCATCCAGTGTGGCTTCTTCGATTCCCGCTGTCTGCAAAGCCAGACAGCCCTTTTCATAGCATTCCCGATAGGTCATCTTAATCCTCTGGTTCTGCGGATGCATCGTCCTTCATCCAACTCCCATCCACTTCGTAACCGAAGGTATCCTGTAAATATTTCTTCCAGTCGAACACAGCTTCTACGGAAGCGATGGCTACCTCTGCCATGCTCTCATCGGGCTCCCTGGTGGTCATACGCTGGATCCACATACCGGGAGCAGACAGGATCTTAATAAACACATTATCCGTGCGTCCGGCCAGACGGATGATCTCGTAGGAAATTCCGGCCACAACCGGCATCAACAGAATACGAAGGATCACTTTCTCCGCCACATTATCCACCTGGATAAAGAAGAACAGCACAATACTTACCAGCATAACAAAGAAAATGAAGCTGGTGCCGCAACGTTTGTGCAGTCTGGAGCTGCGCATCACATTGTGCACCGTAAGGGGTCTGCCCTTCTCGATACAGTTGATGCATTTGTGCTCCGCCCCATGATACTGGTACAGCCTGCGGATATCCTTCATGGCGCTGATGCCCCATACATACAGCAAAAACAGAGCAATACGGATCACACCCTCAATAATCGCCATCAGGGAGCGGTTGCGGATAAAGCTCTCAAACAGAGAGGAAATGAAATACGGCAATACGATAAAGATGCCTACTGCCAACATAATGGAGATCACCGTCACAATACCGGACAGCAGCTTTTCTCCGTTGCCACCGCTCATCTTGTCCATTGCCTTATCGAATTTCGTTTCTTTGCCTTCCTCTTCTTCATAGAAGGAAGCGGAATAATTCAATGCTCTGGTTCCCAGGATCAGGGAATCCAGGAAATTAAAGATACCACGGATAAAGGGAAGCTCCTTGAACTTACTTCCGTGAGCCAGACCCTGATAGGTCTCCACTTCCACTTCAATCTCGCCGTCCGGCTTGCGGACCGCTACCGCATACTTCTCTTTATTTTTCATCATAACGCCTTCCAGCACGGCCTGTCCGCCGATACCGGAATAACGACTCTTTCTTCTAGCCATAAAACCTCATCCTTATAAATGCAGTATTAAATAGGAACATAGTTTCCTATACGACAAGAAAAGGTTGAGATAAGAATACCTCAACCTTTCGCTTGCAATCTTATTTAACACCGTATTTCTTATTGAACTTATCAATACGGCCATCGGTTCTTGCAGACTTCTGCTGGCCAGTGTAGAATGAATGACACTTGGAGCAAACTTCTACGTGAAGCTCGGGCTTGGTGGAGCCGGTTACAAATGTGTTACCACAGTTGCAGGTTACAGTTGCCTGGTAGTAAGCGGGATGGATTCCTTCTTTCATTTCTTTCACCTCTCTATAAAAATGTCGTGTATAAGTTCTTGTTCTCATCCTCACTGCTTATGGAACCACAAACAGCGGTATTATTGTACCATAAGAGTTTACACAGCGCAAGACCTATTTTAACATATTCTCAGCATATTTCTAAATAGTTTCTGCCTTTTTCTGCCACTCCCTAGATAAACCGGTTCTTCTTCACCATATTCACAAATTCCACATTATTGCGGGTATGGGAGAACATATCAAGGATGCGGTCGGTAGCTTCGTCGGGCTTTAAGCCATTCAGGGCCTTACGCATGATATTGATGGCTTCCAGTTCTTCCGGTGTCAGCAACAGATCCTCTCTTCTGGTGCCGGATTTTGCCAGATCGATAGCCGGGAAAATACGTTTCTCGGACAGCTTTCTGTCCAGAACCATTTCCATATTACCGGTTCCCTTGAATTCCTCGTATACCACATCATCCATCTTGCTTCCGGTCTCTACCAGTGCGGTGGCCAGAATGGTCAGGCTTCCTCCCTCACGCATATTACGGGCTGCACCGAAGAATCTCTTGGGCATGTGGAGTGCGGCGGGATCGAGACCACCGGACAGAGTACGTCCGCTGGGGGGAACCACCAGGTTGTACGCTCTGGTCAGACGGGTGATACTGTCAAGCAGGATCACGACATCCTTCTTATGTTCTACGAGACGCTTTGCACGCTCGATCACCATCTCTGATACTCTCTTGTGGTGCTCGGGAAGCTCATCGAAGGTGGAATAGATCACTTCCACATTGTCTCCGTGGATTGCTTCCTTAATATCGGTAACTTCCTCGGGACGCTCATCGATCAGCAGGATCAGCATATGCATCTTGGGATTACCGTTCAAAATAGACTTTGCCACTTCCTTCAACAGTGTGGTCTTACCAGCCTTGGGCGGGGATACGATCATACCACGCTGTCCCTTACCGACAGGGCTTACCAGATCCATGACTCTCATAGCCACGCTGCAGCCGGGAGTCTCCATCTTGATGCGCTCATCCGGGAAGATCGGCGTCATATCCTCGAATGCCATTCTCTTGGCTGACTCTTCCACTGTATAACCGTTGATGCTCTTGACGAACAGCAGTGCACTGAACTTCTCCTGCTGGGTCTTGATTCTCTTGTTGCCCTTCAGGATATCACCGGTCTTCAGTCCGAAACGGCGGATCTGGCTGGGAGCCACATACACATCGTTCTCACCGGGCATATAATTCTCGCAACGGATAAATCCGTAACCATCCGGCATAACCTCTAAGATACCGCTGGCTTCGATACCGCTGTCCAGTTCCTTGGGATACTGGCTCTCATCGTATGCCACGTTATTCGGATTGAAGGTACGCTCTCTGGTGTAAGCTTCACTTCTTACGCCGACCGTCTCTGTACCGGTTTCGGAACGGTCAGTGCGTTCTGCACGATCCGTACGCTCGGTACGGTCTGTCCGATAGTTTCTGTCATTTCTATCCTGTCTATCATATCTGTCCTGTCTGTAATTCCTCTCCTGTCTGACAGGGCGTTCTGTTCTCTCCGGCTTCTCTGCCTCTTCGCTCTTAGCAGCCTCCTGTTTCTCTTCCGCTGCCTTAGCTTCTTCCTCTTTTTTCAGGCGCTCATCTTCTGCAAGCATAGCTTCTACCAGATCTGCCTTTTTCATTGTGGAAGTTCCCTTCAGGCCACGTACTTTTGCCAGCTCCTTTAACTGAACTAATGCAAGTGATTCATATTTTTCTCTCATATACCCTCCTATGGAAATAAGATTTACTATAAAACTGTTAACTAAGGGGAATTACATCCGATTTACATTCGACATGTCAGTTGAATAAAAAGATATTAAAACTGCATCTGAAGCCATTATAATACATTTCTTTCCAAATAGGAAGTCCCAAAATAAAAATTTTATTTTTTGTAAAAGTGGTGCTAAATCCTTGCGAAGATATCGATTCTATTATATCATTATGAATAGCGTCCGGATTTCGTATCCGGCAAATCATCCATGATTATATGAAGTAATGACCAAACAAAAAATAAGAGAGGTATTGTCATGACAACCAACGAAAAAGCGTTACTGATGCATGAAAAATGGAACGGTAAACTGGAGACCGTGTCCAAGACTCCCGTCAAGACCCGTGAGGATCTGGCTATTGCTTATACTCCCGGTGTTGCGGAGCCCTGCAAAGTAATCGCCCAGGACAAGGAAGCTGCTTACAAATACACCATGAAGGCCAACACCGTAGCCGTTGTCTCCGACGGAAGCGCGGTTCTTGGTCTTGGCAACATCGGTCCCTACGCAGCCATGCCCGTTATGGAAGGCAAGGCAGTCCTCTTCAAAGAATTCGGTAATGTAAATGCTGTCCCCATTTGTCTGGACACCCAGGATACCGAAGAGATCATCAAGGCTGTGACCTATCTGGCTCCCGGCTTCGGCGGCATCAATCTGGAAGACATCAGTGCTCCCCGTTGTTTCGAAATTGAGGAACGTCTGAAGGAGATTCTGGACATCCCCGTATTCCATGATGACCAGCACGGTACTGCCATCGTCGTTCTGGCCGGTGTCATCAACGCCCTGAAGGTAGTCGGTAAGAAAAAGGAAGACTGCCGCGTCGTGGTAAACGGTGCCGGAAGCGCCGGGGTGGCTATCACCAAACTGCTTCTGACCTACGGTTTCCCCAATATCATCATGTGTGACAAGGTAGGTATTGTCTCCAAAGATACCGAAGGCCTGAACTGGATGCAGAAAAAAATGACAGAAGTAACCAATTTAAACAACGAGACCGGATCTCTGGCCGATGCTCTGAAGGGTGCTGATATTTTCATCGGTGTATCCGCTCCCAACATTGTCACACCGGAAATGGTAGCTTCCATGAACCGCGATTCCATCCTGTTCGCCATGGCCAATCCCGTGCCAGAGATCATGCCGGATGTAGCCAAAGCCGCAGGTGCCCGTGTCGTAGGAACCGGACGCAGTGATTTTCCCAATCAGGTGAACAATGTGGTCGCTTTCCCCGGTATCTTCAAGGGTGCTCTGGAAGGTCGTGCTACCCAGATCACCGAAGAGATGAAACTGGCCGCTGCCGAAGCCATTGCCGGTCTGGTACCCGCAGACAAGCTCTCCGATGACAATATCATGCCGGAAGCATTTGATCCCCAGGTAGCCGAAGTTGTGGCAAACGCTGTAAAGAGCCACATCCGCTAATGTGTTCGGACAGCATTGTGAGAGACTGGCACGGCAAGCCCTACTACTCTCTGGATTCCTATTGCAAAAATACGTTTCACCATAAATGCTATAAAATAGCCCTGAATGCCCGGATGTCCTGTCCCAATCGGGACGGAACTCTGGACACTCGGGGCTGTATCTTCTGTAGCTCCGGCGGCAGCGGTGACTTTGCTGTGGACATTGCCGGAAAGACTATGGAGGAACAGATTACGGAAGGCATGGCAAAATTCGGTGATAAAGTGACCGGTCATGACCTGATCGCCTATTTTCAGGCATACACCAACACTTATGCACCTCTCCCCTATCTGGAAGAGGTGTATCGTTCTGCCCTGAGCCATCCCAAAGTCTGCGGCATCTCCATTGCCACCAGGCCGGATTGTCTGGGGCCGGAAGTACTGGCTCTGCTTGCAAAATTAAAAGGTGAATATCCGGACAAATTCCTCTGGATCGAACTGGGATTACAGACAATCCACGAAGAGACTGCCCACTATATCCGCAGAGGCTATCCCCTGTCCTGCTTTGAGAAAGCCAGTACCAATCTGAAGACACTCAAAATCCCTTTTATCGTTCATACGATTCTGGGACTCCCCGGAGAGACCGACCGACAGGTACTGGAAACCATGAAATACTTAAACCATATTGCTCCCTTTGGCATCAAGCTCCAGTTACTGCATATTTTAAAAAATACCGATCTGGCAGAGGATTATGAAAAGGGAATATTTGAGGCACTGACTCCGGAACATTATCTGGATCTGTTGGTCTCCTGCCTCGCCCACCTGTCTCCGGACATCGTGATCCACCGGGTCACCGGTGATGGGCCAAAAGATCTGCTGATCGCTCCGAAATGGAGTCTGGACAAACGAAAGGTACTGAACTCACTGCACCACCGTATGAAAGAGCAGGGCATCCGTCAGGGTGACCTTTATGAAGCAATAAATAAAGATAAACATTAGAAAGGCTGTTATCCCATTATGTTACAAGATCCGCTTACTTTATATAAACTTATCGTTCTCTACATGCTGAACCGTGTGACTTTCCCTCTCACGGCCGCACAGGTCAGCGATTTTATCCTTGGAAAGGAATACACGAACTTCCTGACCCTGCAGCAGGTCATCAATGAACTGACGGATGCCGGAATGATCGCCACCCAGTCGATCCGCAACCGGACCCACCTGTCCATCACTGCCGAGGGCAAGGAAACTCTGAATTTCTTCGAGAACCGCATCGGTGATACCATCAAGCAGGAAATTGACAGCTATTTTCAGGAAAACGAGTTCACCCTGCGCAACGAAGTCTCTGTGCTGGGGGATTATTATAAATCCACCTCCGGTGAATACGAGGCTCATCTGGTAGCAAAAGACCGCGGTATCAATCTGGTGGACATCACATTATCCGTTCCCGTGGAAGAAACTGCGGCTGCTATCTGCGACAACTGGCAGAAAAAAAATCAGGAAATATACAAATACCTGATTACGGAGTTGTTCTAATCCCGCAATCAGGTACCTGATTTTATGATTCTTTGTTTTTAGAAGAAGCCTCTGCGGCTTCTTTTTTGATTCTCGCCATATGCTCTCTGATCTTCACCTCATAACCGTTACCCGAGGGCTGATAGAACTCCCTGCCACTTAATTCATAGGGCAGATACTGCTGTTCCACATAGTCATTCGGGTAATCATGTGCATATTTATATCCTGTTCCGTGTCCCAATTTTGCTGCTCCTTTATAATGTGCATCCTGCAAATGTGCGGGGATCGGCAGATCTCCTGTGGCCTGTACTTCCTGCATCGCCTGAAATACCGCTTCGCAGCTACGATTGCTCTTGGGTGCTGTAGCAATATAGGTCACTGCCTGCGCCAGAATGATCTGCGCCTCCGGCATGCCTACCCGCTCCACCGCCAGAGAAGCATTCACTGCCATCACCAGTGCCTGGGGATCCGCATTGCCCACATCCTCCGATGCACAGATCATAATACGTCTTGCAATAAAAGTAACGCTTTCGCCAGCATTTAACATCCTTGCCAGATAATATACTGCCGCATCCGGATCTGACCCCCGCATACTCTTGATAAATGCAGAAATCGTATCGTAGTGGTTGTCACCGTTTTTATCGTATCTCGCCGCTCTCTTCTGGATACACTGCTGTGCCACGTCGAGCGTAATATGGATCTTGCCATCCGGTCCCGGTTCTGTGGTCATGATGCCCAGTTCAATAGCATTCAGTGCATGTCTGGCATCGCCGCCGGAGATATCTGCCAGAAAATCCAGTGCATCCTCGTCTATGGTGCCGTTGTAGGCTCCCATTCCCCGGTCTGTATCGTAGACTGCTTTTTTCAAAAGCTCTTTGATGGCTTCCCTCGGAATCGGCTTCAATTCAAAGATCACCGAGCGGGAGATCAGAGCGCCGTTGACTTCAAAATAGGGATTCTCTGTAGTAGCTCCTATGAGAATGATCGTACCGTCCTCCACATACGGGAGCAGATAATCCTGTTGTCCTTTATTAAAACGGTGGATCTCGTCAATGAACAGAATTGTACGCTTCCTGTACATTCCCTGCAGTTCCTTCGCCTTTGCCACCACTTCTTCCATATCCTTTTTGCCCGCCACTGTGGCATTAATCTGTTGAAATTCAGCACTGGTAGTATTGGCAATGACTTTCGCCAGCGTCGTTTTGCCGGTACCGGGCGGTCCATAGAAAATGATGGAGCTGATCTTGTCCGCCTTGATGGCACGATACAGAAGCTTGTCCTTGCCGATAATATGCTCCTGTCCCACGACCTCATCCAAGGTTCTGGGACGCATTCTGGCCGCCAGTGGAGCTTCCTTTTCCATATTGGTGCTTCTCATGTATTCAAACAAATCCATAATATTACATCCTCTGTTTCTATTGCAAAGATACCAAAAGACTGAAGCACATTCTAAGATATGCTCCAGTCAATTATAACAAAGTTTATCGCAGCTTGCAATTTTGCATCCAGATCTTCACACGCCGCTTCAATGCATTTGCTTCCAGCGGAGCCAGCAAAAGATCCTGGATTACTTCCGTCTCCAACGCACATTTCATCTGTACAAGATTCCCCTCCTTGCAGATGGCGATCATGGGAAGCGCATGTTCTCTCTGTAATTCTCCAAGTTCCTGCCAGCGTGCCTGTCCTCCGTCCTCTTCTTCTGATACATCCACGAACAGTCCCAGAATGTCTTCGCCGGTCTTCTCTCCCATGTTCTCTCTGATCTCTTCCACCGAGATTACTTTCTTCAGATGAACAAACTCCGGCAGTGCAAACTCCAGCATGCTGGTAACATTACGGGAGGATGACCACACAAAAGCCTGTAATTTCTGATCAGGGGTCTGATTTTCCTCACCGAACACGCTGTAGCGTCCTTTTCCCGACTTCTTGGATACATACAATGCCTGATCTGCTTTTGCCGCAAGATCATAGTAGCAATGATCCTCTGGATCGGAAAATGCTATTCCCACACTGATGGATATATTTTCCGGTATGGATAAGTTCTCTTTATATTTTACGAGGTTGACCAGATTCTCTGCCTTGATCAGTGCGATCTCTTTGGACGGAATGTCTCCCATCAATACTGCGAACTCATCTCCACCCATACGTCCCACATAATCTGTGCTGCGGAACTGTGAAGAAATGACTCCTGCAATGACGCTGATCACATGGTCTCCCATAGTATGACCGTATACATCATTTACGGATTTGAAATTATCGATATCTATCACCATAAGAGCATGCAGGCCATTCTCATGCTCTGTCAGAGTCTTCGTGATCAGCTTCTCTACTGTCATCTTGTTGAACAGACTGGTCATCTCGTCGATCTGCGACTTTGTCTTCCAGGCCTTCTGCTCATCTCTGCTATTCTGCAACCTGCGTTTTACCCCCAGTGTATTGTTGATGCGGGTAAGCGCTATCCGGGTATCTACCGGTTTGATAATGAATTCATCCGCCCCCAGTGCAAATGCTTCCGACTGGGAAGACACCGATTCCGTATTCGTCAGAACGATAACCGGCGTGTCCTTGAAGCCCTCCATATTCTGTCTGCGGCGCAGTACTTCAAAGCCGTCGATCCCCGGCATGACCAGATCCAGCAGCACCAGATCAATGGCATCGCTTTCCTTCTCCATGATCGTAAGACATTCTTCACCGGAAACAGCCTCTGCGAAGTTAAAATGCTCCCCGAGAGACTGTCTGATCACTACTCTTTGAAATTTTGAATCATCAACGATTAATAATGTTTCTTTCTTTTGTAAACTGCTCATGGCTGTCGGATCCTGCTTTCCGTATCACGTCGTTTAAAACGCGATACAGTTATAGTATATCCAACAGCCATGTGCTCGTCAATTTAAAAATATATCTACTTTTTACACAATCTTTATGTGGTTTTTCCCTTTAAAGTTGAATTTTACTACGTCTGCGGAGAAGTCCGCCGAATGTCACCAGACCTGCAGCTGCAAACAGCAGTACCTCGGGCATCCATCCCATCACACCTTCACCGGTCTTAGGCACGCTGTCCAGCTCCGGCTGTGCAGCTGCGGTGTTTGCAGCTACCGTAAATGTGGTGCTGGCGGAATCATCGATCCACATGGTGTCCACAGTATGTTCACCCTCTGACAGGGATGCCAGGTAGGAAGGCTTCAGGGTCACGATAGTGGAACCTGATTTTGCTTCGTAGTGGGCACTGGGGATCCAGTTGCCGTCTACACGGACACCGGCGAATTTAGCAAAATCACCATCGCCGCGGATGGTCAGGCCTTCCGTGGTGCTGCCGTTCCAGGTACCCTTGGTGCCTTCGATGATCTTATAGGGATCTTCCTGGCTGTCATCGGTACCACTGTCAGAAGCTGATGTATCTGTATTATCTGTAGTATTTGTAATCTCTCCCGTTGTAAAGGTATATTTCAATGTCAGATACCGTCCCTCAGCTAAGTCAATTGACGTATACTCCACTTGTGGATTTGTGACAATCCAGATGCTGTCATGATTGAATTTATAGCCACGTTCTGCAACCAAGGTCAGAATTGCATAATACGTTGTGTTCGGTTCAGCATTGCCGATTGCCGCCTCATTCTCATTTCCCTCTTTCAACCACAAAATACTGTTCTTCGTAACATCAGTAATTCCTTCCGTATTAATCTGCCATTTTTTAGGTAAGGGCTGTCCGGCTACCGGTGGGGTGACTACCATGTCCAGACTGGAGATTGTCCGATCAACTGTGCCAACATTAAACGACATTATATCTGTTTTCCTATGTTCATCCCCTTGTGGATCATCATATACTGCTTTTGCATACACCTTATATCCCGCCACTTTGGCACAGTTTTCTGTTTTATAGCTAATCTTCACTGTTGCAGTTCTGTTATCTTCACTATAATTTATGATTTTTGCATCAAAAATGTCATCTGCACGGTAACCCGCTCCATCATAGAAATTAAATGAAACATTTACTTTAGAAAAATCATAATATGAATTTATTTTTAAATCATACAAAAAATAAGATTTCTCATCATTTGAAACCAACTGTGCCGGTTCCGACAAGCTAGAATGAAATTCCAGATTGACTGCTTCACCTGTCATAACTATTTTACCTGTTCCATGATTTGGAAGCCGATAATAATAACATTGTTGAACGCTGTCATAGGTTGCACTTGCTTCTATTTCATTAACATCATCCGTAGAATATACAACTTTCGGTGCTGTCAAAAACCAATATTCTTTTCCATTATAACTGTCATCTCCCGGGTATATAGAAAAACAATCATACATTTTACTATCTATCATAGTACTTAGCATTATATGACAGTTTTTTAATCCGGTTCTATCAACTGTCCAGTTTCCCGTATAATCGTCCGCCTTAGCATTCATCCCCTGCCAACCCCACAGCAGCAGCACCGCCGCTGCCAGCAGTCCGATTCTCTGTAATATCTTTTTCATCTGTTTCCTCAGAGGGATATTGTCAAGTGTGTAAGTAAGATTTTATGAAATTGCTTCTATTTTCATAAGAGAGCCTTCCATTACTTTTATACCATCTGTTAATTCAATATAGCTGATTACCTTTGTTTCTCAAAAAGAATAGTTTATACGCTTTAGATTTTAGTATCAAGTGTTGCCTGTGCAGGGGATTTTCCTGTCTCTGCAGTCTCTCTTGTAACATCATCAAGTGCTCCAGCTTTGATTGGCTTACCAATTTCCCAGTTAGGATCAGCCTTTTTTGCGGCATCATAAAAAGCCTGTCTGTAAATTCTCTCATATTTTTCAAGGGTGTACCCGGCAGCCAGCCTGTCCTTTTTGGACATTTTGCGATACAAATTGTTATACACATCTGTTCGTTTTGTTGTATCACCATTGCATACACCATTTTCACGCAGAAATTCTTTTTTTGTCAGTTCATACATTTCTTCTTTGCTGCTATCCGGAATTGATATGATCCTTCTTCTCGAATTCTCGTTGTCATCTGTCACCAAAAGTCCTGCCAATCCATTTACAGGATTAATATAATCTCCATCCTTATCATAATGACTCATCAGATTTTTTATTCCCTGAATATTGCCATACATCGCACCATTTCCGGCAGACATCATCTTCTTAATAGCTGCTTTATACTGTTTACTGTTCGTATTAATTCCAGCAGCTTTCAGCTGTGATTGAACAGAACTGCTATTAAGCTGTGACAACTGAAAACTACCTATTGCATTTACTCCTGATGTTCCAAATGATTTCTGAAATAAAAAAGCATAATCCGTTATCCTTGACATAAAACAGCCTCCCTGTCTGTTTCCACATTGCAAATTTATTTTTGTCTATTTTATGTTCTAGCATAAGTCATTATTTTAATTGCACACCTTACGGTTTCATATCAAAGTTCCTATGCCAGCACATCAAATGTCGAAACTCCATTTTCCATCACTCCTATAGAAGTTGAAGTACCTAGCAATTCCACCATTTTTCCTGTCAGGTCAGTTACATCTTTTCCATCAATTTTCAGATTATATTGCCGTTCTTCCTGCTCCTGTTTTTCGGCACGCTGTTTTTCCAGTCTTTCCTCTGTCTCTTTCTTTTCTGCTTTCCTTTTCACGAGTCTTTCTTCAAGTTCTTTCCTTGCTTTTTCTGTTCCAGGATCAACTTCATCTTGAGTACACATTACAGAACTCATACTATCATATCCATCTATAGTAATACTATAACTCAGTATCTTTGCTCCTCTTGCTGCCACATAAGCTCTTGACTGTTCTATTGTTTTTGGTATTAGCGATAAATTGTACTCCAACCATTGTTTTGTCTTTTCATCTCCCATAGCCTTTGACAAAAGAGAACTGTTTATATTTACAGAATAATCCCTGCTTCGTAAACAATCGTATTTTTGTGTTAAATAGTTCTTATATTCATGAGCATTCTTATATGTCCTGCCCGTTTTGTTTCCAGCATTTTGTGTATTGCCATAACTATTCGTATATGACGAATATGTTCCTATTCCTGTAACTGCCATATTAACTCCTTTCATTATTCGGAGTCCTTCCAACTATGCCACCTGTTGGATTTCTCTCAGAATCAATATAATATTGATCACACGCTAGCTTCAAATATACTTTGACTAATACCTTTCATCCACATATTCTGCGTTGCTCCATACCCTCTTTCCTGCCCTATATCATACAATCCACTGCTGTCAAATCCTATTTTCAATACTAAATCATTTTCTTTTTTCCAGCCATTCTTAGCATATTCCAACCATCTATTAGAATAAAGTTCATACCCTGCGCCATTTTTAGCCTTTGCCTTAAACAAGGCAAGTAAATCTGTGCCATCCTCTGCAATAAAAGTACCATTTCTATATGTCGCATTGCGTGCATCATACCCTGTTGTCTCATACACTTCATGCCATAAAGAATATTGGTTCGCCTTTGTCCTATTTGCTTGCGAATTAACAATTTCATTGTCTGAATCATGCATACAAATCCACGCATGCGTCCAAATATTTTTTGCATTATCTCCTTCATTCAGCAATTTTTCTATCTGCGATAATGTATTTCTATCTGCATTTCCCGACACAGTTAATTGATATGTATATGGATCAATAGAAAATGTCAAATCTGCTTGTTTTGATAATGATATTCCATTTTTTGAAAACAGATTTGAAATTTGCTGATTTACAACACTTCTTGCATATTGCTTTTCCTTGTCAGTATTGCGTATATAACCTGTACTTCTTGAAGCACCTGTATATACATCCTTGTAATTTCTTAATGCATAATCATACCGGGCAAATCCAGCCGAATATTTTCCCCCTGTTTGTAACATTCTTTTCTCATTGCGGTAAGCTATGGAACGCTGATCTTCTGTCATATATGAGCAAAAATTAGGTGAGGTCACATCACAATATTTTGATTCGATATATGCCATTGGATCAGAATGAGACAAATTTTCTTTGTACACTTTATCATAATGCTCCTGCAAAACTTTTTGTACGAAACGATCTTCCTCGGTAAGTCCATCATATTGATAACCTACAGTTGTACCTGCACTGGAAGTGTTTGGCAGATTATTTAAATCCCTGCCTACTGGTATATTGTTGTAATAATTATTTACAGTAACCATACTATCCCCTACCTTATATAAGTCTCATAACAACTGCCAACATTCTCTTACAACATTAAACAACCTTTCATGTCTCTAGAAAATATTTTTTTTAGCATTGTGATATATTGTTTTAGCAAATAACCTCTGAGTCGTTTCCATAAAGTTCTTATCGCTACTCATAATATCCCCAATTACACTCTTTGCAATTCCTGCTGTGTATTTCGGTTCTTCACGCATTTCTAAAAATCTTTTTTGTGCTTTCTCCATCATAGATACCGCAGTATCTATATATTCTTTTTGTTCTGCTGTATTCTTCTTCATTTTAGTTGTTTGAAAGAATTTAGAACCGTCATTTGTCTGCTGACATACAATATATCCCGCCAGATTTGCTAATCGCTTATTATATGCCCTGTCTAAACCTGCCAAGTCTTCATCAAGTGTTAATGAATTTTCTCCTGTGAGATCATAAGAAATCCGACGTTCTCCATTCTCATGTTCTTTCACAATATAATTGTAACGCGTTTCATAAGCATCCATCATAGACTTCATCACATCTTCTAGATTGTATTTTCCGTCTTTTAACGTCAGTCCACTATATTCTCTCATAGAAGTATAATGTTCCCATTCAACCTCATTTGTATCTTGTATTGTTAATTCATATCCTATCGGTTCCTCAACCTTTGGCTTTACTTCTCTTAATTTTTCCCGCAATGCCCGCCTTCCTTCATTCGATATTTCTACATTGTCTATCTGCTTATTTTTATAAGCAACATTGTCATCCATACCTCTGAAATCTTTACTCTTTCTTTCCATTTCGAATAAACAAAACCTATCGTAAGAAGGTGTTTGAAATATTTTCATATCCGCTCCTTTCACATTTCGCAATCGCCTATTCACTTTCATGTTTACTAATTAGTGATATACATTTGCTCAAATGACGTTAGAGAGGAATCCTTTTTAGAATATGTACCATTGTTTGTATAAGTCGCACTTGCGCGGTTCGCAGCATTTGATATACCAGTTGCTTTCTGGGCTGTTTTGCCTGCAAAGGAATTGTAACCTGTAAAAACCGTTTTCAATGAACTGATATCTGCTTTCTTCAATTCATCTTCATCCAGCTCCAGCTTGTTACCCTTTCCTATGGTAATACCTATTTTAGAAAGTAAATGACTGGTTTTGTCTGTCATGCCTGTCATCCATGAAGCATTTCTAAGGACATCTTTTGTATTGGATTCTCCTGCCTCCTTAACAACATCATTATAATCATCAATAAAAGATTTCACTTTTTTGGTAATTGCATCCCAGTCATAATCCTCTACCTCTGTTTCTTCCCCGGTCTTTTCATCCTTCTTTTTTATTTTCTTTTTTTCCCAGAGTGACGCATCGTTTAGTGCATCTGCTGATTTTTTCAGGGAATCCGCACTTGTTTTCATCAGTGTAAGCTTCTGTGAAGTATCGCCTTTCCCCGATAATTTTTCTGCATCCTGCTTTGCATAATATGCTTTCATAAGTTTTCCATAGCTTCCGTTTTTAATCGCAGCATAATCAGAAAGCATATTGGTGTTTCCTACGGATGAACTGTCAGAAGTTCCTCCAAATAATGCGGAATAATCTACATTGCTGTTATATTTACTTGTGTAATCACTAAAACTCTTAATCTCTGACATAATACCATTCTCCTTTACCAACTATAAACGAATATCAATCGGTGTATATGTCACCTGTGTTTCCCCTTTGATATCCGTATTCTTTACGCTGTCTGTCTCCTCTGCCGCAGCCCCCGCAGATTCCTGTGTTTTCTCGGATTTATCAGTATTGTTCTTTGTTGCAGTGTCTGTATTGCTGTTCTCCGCTTTTGCAGCTTCTTCTACTGATTTATTTGCATCTGCAAGTGTAGACATCTGTGCTGCTGTCGCCGACTGTGCCTTTGCCTGCAGCTCTGCCAGTTCTTCTTCCTTCTTCTCAGTATTTCCTTTTCCGGCATCCTGTTTGATTTCAGATTCAAGCACACTGGCACGTCCCTGTATCTGTGTTGCCATACTTCCCTGCACCTTTGCCTGTTTCATGGAAGAATCTGCGGAGATCATCGCCTGCATACTTGCCTGTGACAATCCGGTGTCTTTCTTTTTTGAAGTGTTACTTGTTCCAGCCACCATATCATCCATAGATGACGAATTTTTACTCTGCTGTTCCTTTCTCTGCTCGATCTGGTGCTGTCTTAACTGCTGATTGAGATTGTTAATCTCCTGCTGTATCTCCTGACGCTTTTTCATCTTATCCTCTAATGACATTTCTTCATTCGATGATAAATCCTGTAGCTTCTGCTGTGCATTTGCAATCTGATTCTGAATATTTTTACTTACAGAATCATTCCCCTGTGTCATTCCCATTGTTCCTGTCTGCGTATTTGTCCCACTAAATCCATTGATTCTCATCGTATTGTCCTCCTTGAGCTTAAATTCTGAAATCCGTTTCCTAAAAAATCTGTACAACATGATTTCTCTTTACTGATTTTTCGGCATATCTTTCTTTACAATAAACAGCGATGTTGTGAACCGCCCTTTTTTTGTTGTGAAGCAAATAAAAAACACCTCGAAGGTGCTTTTTGTGCTCAATAGTCACCCGAGTTTCCCGTTTTGTAAACGAGTTTCACATTTTGAAAGCGACCTTCAAATTTTGTACCCGACTTTCCACTTTTGTAATGACTTTCCCGTTTTTTTCCTTGCTTTTATGATATAATCACCTTATGGCAGAGTATTTTTTTGCACAAAAACCGGACGTCAGTTTTGGCTTACAAATTTTGTAAGCCAAAATTCACGTCTTTTGCTGTTCTTATTTCAGCCGGCGGTCTGTGCTTTATTCTGTCTTCAGGTTACTTTTTGAGAAGTCTTGCGGTGAGGTTGATGTCTTTGGCTGCAACCTCTTGGCATCCCAGCCTCTCCGCCAGGTCTTCTCCATAATAAAAGCAGAACGCTTCATACGGACTTTTTCCGTTCAGTTTCCTTCTACGGTAGGAATTGATATGGTTCATCATCAGCTCTACGTCTGCCTGCGTCAGTTCATCAAAGCTTCTTCCTTTCGGCAGGATCCTGCGTATAAATTCATGTCCCACCTCGATCTCTGCTTTCTGGTACGGCGCACTTGGATTGCAGTAATAGATCCTCGTCCTTTGAAATCCTTTTCCATCCGGTCCGTTCTCTATACACTTGGGATTGGAAAACTCACTTCCGTTATCCGTCAGGATGACCGGAAACAGCTTCCTGAAATCCTGCCCTCCCAGCCGGTGGTACAGTTCATCATAAATATCTATCACTGACTTTGAGGTATTTGCTTCCCGCAAAAATCCCAGCATCAGTGACACATTTACGAAATATATCGTCAACAGGACTTTTCCTCCCTTGCTCCCGATCACGGAATCCATCTGCACCACTGCTGTGTCCGGATGCTGTTCCATATATACTTCATAATCATGATAATTCCTTCCCACACGGCATCCACGGTCTACTTTCAGCTCCGGTTTTTATATCTCGGACGGTACTTTACCTTTCTTGGCAGGTCTATGTTCCTGATATCAAACAGGCATCCATCCACGTAGTTGTAGAGGGTCTTTTTTCACTGCACATCAGTTCATCCTTATGTGTCAGGTAGATCTGATGGATAGACTGCCCCTGTTTTACCAGCGGCACCAGGATTGCATTAAGCCTGGCAAGCTCCCCTTCTGTTGCAAGGATCCCGCTCCGGGACTCTGATATCTTTTCCGTCGCCTGTCTCTGGGCTTCCAACGCATCGTACACGGTTTTGGTCAGCGTGCACTTTTTCACTTCACTGCATCCGTTGCATACATATGGCGGTTTAAAACGGTGGGTACATATTTCCTCTTCAAAGTGCTCACAGTATCGGTATGCCTGCAATCATTTGTTCCACACACTTTTTTTTCTCCTGCACGCCTTTCTGTATTTGCAGGTATTGTGCGGATAACCTCCATAACCGGTATCCTGTTCGATGGAATAGTTCCGGATCTCCTTTGTAATGGTAGTCCTGTCTCTTCCAATTTTCTCTCCAAGCTCTGTGAAAGTCATATGCTCCTTTAGTCCGCTTTCTATCTCCAGACGGTCCTCATAATTTAAGAACTTTGCCATACTGTCTCCTTTCCCCGCCAGCTGCTGAAGTTCTGTTAAAAAACAGGAAGAACATATACTGTTTCTCCATGCTGCATACACAATTTTCGATAAGCATCATCATCCCTTTTTCCAGTAGCAAACTCTTTTCTTGCAAGTTCTTTTATTGCTTCGTCAAATTCTTCCTCTGACATCGCTGGTTTATCTCGTTTTGTCATGATAGTATCCCAGTTTGGTTTGGTAAAATTAATGTCCACAGGCTTAAATCTTAATGAGAAATTACCATAATCACATTGTGCTAACGGATCATTTGAACTTGCTTTTTTCCCGAACATCTGCTGAACCATTTGAGCATATTGCGAATAATTATCTCTTGTTATCTGCATAATATATTCCTCCATATTGGCATATATTTCATCTGTTCCAAATTCACTAAATCAAAAAATCAACCCTTCCGCCGATTTTATTCTCCTCCGGTTTGATAGAATCCCTGTCAATATTTTTGATCTTATCCAAAAGTTCTTCTTTTGAATTTGCCTGAACTGTAGTTTTTCGTACTTCGGTTTGCTTTGACTGTTCCTTTTTCTTTGCCTCTTTCTTCTCAGCAGCTTTCTTTTCCTGAAGCTTTTCAAGATATTCTTTCTGACTGGCTGATGATTTTTCCAGTTGTGCAAAGAAGGTTGTAGTTCCGTCACTATTAAAAGAGATGCCAAATTTTGTTATTTTTGTATCAGCATCTGCATTGCCGTTAGTCTTACCGAATGCTCTTTCAAATCCGAACTGGGCATTGATTTCATCTGACATACGCAAAGCTCCCTCAATGCTATGCATTTTTTCTGCATAATATTTCGGATCAGACGCCATCTTCTCCATTTCTTCCTTTGAGAAAATAACCGTATACTCCTTATCACTTTGGGCTAAAATATCTTTGGCATTATCACCATTTTCAAAATCGGCAACCATAAAATCCATGTCGTTTCTTGATCCACGCAAATTCTCCAGCATTTTTTGTGCCGCTTTACTGAGATTTTTTTCAGCGATGCTTTCAGTCGTATTTTTCTTTAATTTCGTATTTTCTGTTGTTTGTGCTGTTTCTTTTTTCTTATTTGCCGTACCAGTCTTGTAGTTGTTCTGGTAACTTGCATAAGCAGCCGTGGTTGTGCTTACATTCATTGACATATCCGTTGTCCTCCTTGTACATATCACATCGTAAATCCGTTTACCTGTTCTTTTCTATATATCGGCATAATTGTTTCGATTATGAATCTTATCATAAAGTTCTGGACTTCACGTGAAAAATCAAAAGTGCCACCTGGCACTGCTCCTATGCTCATTTTTTCCTTGCGCACAATATTTATTTTATGCTCTGGCTTCAAAAGAAGGTCTATCCTGATCCAAATAATCCGGCATCTCTCTCAATTCTGAACTTCCATTCTCTTTTACGAAATTATATTCGCTCCAATAAATAGAATAAAATTCATCTTTTTTTGCAAGTTCCGCTGGTGTCATCTCATAGCCCCAGCCATTTCCAAGATTAGATAATACCGTTACTCCCTGATACTGAATTTCAGCACCATAACCACCAGTAGTTAGAATTGGGCAATTCAATGTTCCTCCTCCTGCCAGTGCAAACTGTTTTTCAGCAAAATTACTGCTTTTTCCTTCTGCCTTCTCCAAAAAATCCAATAGTGATAATTCTCCACATCCTTTACATTTCGGATTGCCAGTTTGTTTTTTTATAGTATTTTTAGCCTGTTCATATAATTGCTTTCTATCAGGTGCAACATCTGATAGATATTCTGCCCGTAAACCAAGAACCTGTCTGGAAATATATTCTGACTCTGTCTTATTTGTTGTCGTAGCTGCTCGTCGTGCCAGTTCTCTAATTTCACTAACAAATTCCGTCTGCGTTTTTGAGCTTTTCCCTTTTGTTGGAATAAAAGACCAATTCGGTTCTCCGTTACTGCATGAGGAAATTAATTGTTCTTTTCTAATAGCTCCTATACCTGACAACAATACACTCATTAACTCAACTCCTTATTTGACACTTCATAATCACCAAATATGTCGTTAATTCTTGTTTCATATGCGTACCATCGTGTAAATACAGACATATTCCCCAGGAAATTTTTAACTTTAAAAGTGTCTTCTGACTTCGGATAATAATCTTCCATTAAATCCCAGACATTGCGAATTTCCCCTTCCGATTCGGTGCGTAACGTCTGAAACGGAACCTTTAAATCGTAATTATTCTCTCCGATTGTTATTTTCAGATTTCCACTAAATTTATTGTCCTCTGTAAAAGACGTTACCTGTTCCTTGAAAAACATCTTAAAATTCTCAGGCGGTATCGCTGATTCCTTTGCCAGACTGCTCCTGCCAGCCTGATTTCTAAATTCAAAATTCCATGTGCTGTTAAAATCAAAACCACCGTCTAATGTAAGGCTGGAATTTGCTTCGATTTTATCACAGTCAATTTCACCTAATTTCCATTTATCAGTCATCTGTTGGACAGATTCCCTCAATGCCGCATTGGTTTCATTGCATTGATAGTAATAATCTGAATTATAATAAGTCCAGTCACTGTGACTATCAGAATAGTATTTCTCATTCAATGATTTTCCTTCCTGATAGTTCGCCAGACTTGCTGCCCTTGCATTTTCTTTTGCAAATATCTCATACATCTCACTTACGATCTGTGTATTATCTGCTTCATTGGTTCCAGATGTCTGGTGCTGACTTGTCCAATAGGTACGCATGGAAGTACAACATTCCTCAAAATAGGAATTAAGTTCCTCTCTGCTCACCTTTCCGGCATAAAAATCGGTCATATGACTGGATATATCTTTCTGCATATCATAGCCAAAAGAATCTCCGAAGTTACTCTTGGGCATCCCTGTCACTACATTAAATTTTTGATAACAGTCACATACATATACCAGTGGTTCTGCCATTTTCTCAAAAGTGTCTTTTCTGGTTTGGATTTCTTCTGTCAAATCCTTTACCTTTTCTTTGTATTCATCATATTTGCCTGCATCATTTACAATATTATTTACGTTGTTTGAAGCAAGCGCTCCGATGTAAAGTGTACTGTCTCTCATACATTATCCTCTCTAACTGCTACCAACTTACTTTTAGTTTTTCTAATTTTTCCAGAAAAGCAACATAAACCTCTCTTTCTTTCATACAAGCTCGCTGAACTTCGATACTTTTCGGAACATATTCCCGTGGGTGATCTAAATCGTAAAGAGCCTGACTCGTTGCCTGAATTGCAGACTCTGTTGTATTTCCCAAAATGTCGATGTTATCCGCATCTCCATCTCCTTTAAGCTGTTTATTCAGCCTTTGTACCATCATCTGCGATATATGGCTCAACATTCCATTTTTCTTTATTCCCATGCCGTTTGCATTTACATCCTTAGCAGCTTCCATCCATGCATCTTTTACATCCCGTGGAGTATTCGGTCCAATCATATCAAATGCTTTTTCATCAAAGTCTGCTTCTGCCATATATGGATTTATATTTTCATTTTCCTGAACCGCACATTCCGTACTAAATTGAGGGATATTATTCTGCTTATGTCTAGTTTCATACGACACGCCATTCATAGAATAATTAGAATTAATCTGCATAGTGCAAGTCCTCCTTATTAATCACATGACACTTTATAATTAACATAATCACCGTCACTTTCATAATGGCTCATTAGATTTTTTGTTTCCTGAACATTGCCATACATTGCTCATTCCCATATAAGACACATTATTAAATCACACATTTTACGCTTTCATATCGAAGTTGCCTTGTGATATTATGTCTTCGTTTATACTGCCAGCCTTTTCTTCACTATTTAATGCTTTTCTCGCCTCGCTGGTATGATGTAGTCATAGACCAATAGCAGTCTTCTACATCATTATTTAATCTATATCAAGGTTGGTAGGAGGATTCTCCTCTGATTTCATTCCAACCAAAGATACGTGTATAAGTTACATGTTTTAGTATAATTATTCACTCCTAGACTTCGTCTGTTACATAAGGTATTATATTCCATTGAATAGGGAAAAGGACGTTCGCCTCCTAGGGAGCTGGCTTATGTCCAGCAATACCCGTAACTTTAGACAGTCATTCCATCAATGAAAATTTATGTTTTAGGCTGGTTGGGAGCAATTAAGCTATACCCGTATCACGTGCCAGGTAGTGTATTCATTGTTTTTATGGAACCCTATCGGAAGGAGCTTACAATGTACAACAAAAACTATATTTCCGTCGGTATCGATGTCGGTTCTGCCTTTAGTTTCATGACCATCGTTGCACCTGACGGCTCTGTAATCCAAAAACCTTTTAAAATTACACACAATAAACCGGATTCTCTGGAAAAGGCCGTTTCTGCCATAAAAAAAAGCAGAAGAGCTACATTCCTTAGAAAGTCGCACCTTTCTGGAATCCACTGGGATCTATCACTTCCCGCTCTTCTGCTACCTTGTTGATTGTGGTTTCACGTCTCCATAATCAATCCTATTATTACACATTCTGCGAATAATACAAGTATCAGAAAAGTAAAAATGATAAAGTTGATTCCATTGGTATTGCAAAGCTGGGATTATCCGGTGATATCCCTGTATCTCAATTCCCAGCAAAGCTGGTCCTTGAGATTCGATCCCTTACACGCAAGTATTATGATCTGACCGATGAACGGTCTGCTCACATCAACAAACTTAAGGGCGATCTGCATACCGTTTTTCCACAGTATCTGGACATCTTTTGTGATGTCACTGGCAAAACATCTACCATGATTCTCCGTCAGTATGGTACTCCGGATAAAATACTCCGTGGTCATAAAAGACCATGATTGAAAAAATATCAAAAGCCTCAAGAAAAGGACTTTCAAAAGCTGCCGAGCGCTATGAAAAGCTCTGTGCCGCCGCAACAGCCGCAAAAACTTTCGGATGCCAGATTGATAGTATCTATTTCAACATCTCTCTGACTCTTGACCTTATCGAGAAGCTTGACTCTGCCTTGGATTCTATTTTGCAGCGGATCCATCAGCTGGTAACGTTCAATAAATCCGAAAAGTTTATCCAGCAGATTAAATGGCTTGATACCATTAAAGGGGTTGGATTTCTTACTGCTGTGACCATCATGTGCGAAATCGGTGATTTTTCAGCATTCCGCAATCCAAAACAGTTATTCGCTTACTTCGGACTTGATCCGGAAGTAAATCAGTCTGGTAAGTTCGTTGGCACTGAAATGCATATGACCAAACGAGGCTCCAGAATCGCCCGTCGCGCTGTCTTCGCAGTAGCACTGGCATCCATACGCACTAAACGCAATGGAGAAGGCATTAACCCATATCTTCGTGAATACTATGAGAAGAAATCCGGGCAAAAACCAAAGATGGTAGCTCTTGGTGCAGTAATGCACAAAGTGTGCAACATCATCTTTGCTGTTCTTCGTGATGAGAAAGAATTCGAATTACGGTCTCCCGAAGAACACTGCAGGCAGTATCAACGTCCTGCTTTACAGGCTGCATAAACATTCATCCTGTGCTGTATATAACCATCAACAAAGCGAAAATCCAAAGGATTTACGTTTATTAAAGTTACTCATTTTTAGGTTTCAATAATCAATAGAAAAAGTTCTATTTTTTATCATTTAGGGCTTGACTATAACTAGCTGGTCTGTAATAACTTTTGTTTTTCTATTATACCATATCGGCACTTTTTATAATTGCCGATATGGTATGATCATCAAAATTATTTTTACCTTTCCCCTCTGTCACGCTTCCTCGTGCTCTGTCTGCCATACGCTTTCGTTCCATGGTATTTCTTTCTGGCTTCCAGTTCCTCTAAGAATTCATCATATACACTCATCTTATAACGGATACTCTTCATCTTAGCCGCATCATATCCCATCCTGTTCTTATATGCTTCAAACTCCTGTGACGTGTCCTCTGTTGGCGGCGGAAGCTGTCTGACACGCTCCTGTATGGACATCTTCGTATAATCTGGTGGTATCTCCTGCTCTTCTTTATGGGAAGTCGGTTCTGTCTGTTCTTCTAATGCTATTCCCTGCCACTCCCGGTTAAATTCATCAAACGCAGCACCATAGAACACTTCCTCCTCGTCATCACGAATGTTCTCTTTCTCACAGAACCGGTCAAAGCCCTCATATACACTGATATCCCCTTCTGGCTTTTCATATTCCTTTTGAACACTCCCTGCTGTATCTATACCGACACTTTCCTTAACATCAGATATATCCCATTCCGCATAATCATCATATCTTCCGGATTCCTGCTCGATATCAGCCTTTATGCGTTCATACTCCAGTCTGCTTTTTTCCTTCTTTTTCAGATATTCAGTTATCCCTGCGACAGTAAATCTTGCACCAAGCCTGCTCCCTCTGACCGCCATCGGCTTTCCTTTTTTATCCGTCCTGTATTTCAGGGCATAGGATATGGTATTGCCCCGGAGCCGAACATCCATCAGATAATACACCTTCGCATAATCAATCACATCCTGCAAAGTCTTATTCTCCGGTCTGTTCATGGCATTTCGCAGAAGCACCTTTATTTCTTCCCGAAACGACAGCTTATCACGCTTTTTCATCTGATATTCTGCGAAGCTCTGGCGCTCCCTGTCTTTATCCTTTACATAATAGCTGTCACGATACGAATGAACCAGTCCACGCTTCCTGCACTGTTCCCCGAAATATCTGCACATTTCCTTCAGCTCTGCCGGTCCCCGTCTGAAGGACTTTCCATCTTTCACATTGCAGTTGCTCACCAGAAAATGCACATGTGTATGTGTATGTATCTGTATGCACTGCAAGCAATACCTCATATCCTTTTGAACAGAAGAACTCCCTCGCAAAATCCTCTGCTATTTTATATGCCTGCTCATAGGTCAGTCCGTCATTATCCTCCGGGTGAAAGGATATCGAAAGCTTCTGTGCCAGTATCTCCTTCTGCTTATACCTGCTGTACCTTTTGTCATGCATCTTTCTTGTTATAAGCAGGCTGTTTGCAAAGTTATCTCGGTTACAGCCGAAAGCTTTATACAGGTGTGGTTCTGTCTTTACCACACCATCTTCCACCTGCTCTTTTCTTCTGCCTAAAATATAATCGGCAGCACTTTTCAGCTGTGCCACCGATTTGCAATAGCTGTAATTCACATTTACATTGCCATATACATCGCCCATTACAATGTACCTCTCTTTCCTCTTTATTCTTGTTTATATACTTGTTTCTGCTGTCGTTTTATCTCATAACAACTTCTCTGTAATCTTCAACAGCAGGTCTTCTATCTTCTTTAAAAATACATTGGTTGCCTGAAACTGAATATCCGAGAACACTCCCGGATATATATTGATGGTATAAGCAATCTGGTTGATATTGACTCCCTGTTTCTTCATTTCATGCACTGCCTGTGCCAGCAGCTCCCGGATATCCTTTAGTGTCACACCATCCACACGCTTTCCGTCATATACATCAAGAAGATAGTTAAGGAAATCTGCATTTCCCTTATATCCGCTTGCTTCCTTTATCCTGTCAAATCTCTTTTTTAATGCTTCATCCACTCGAATGTAGATAACCTTGTCTCTTGCTCTGTTTGCCATATAAGTCCTCCTATCTGTCTAAAAAGTGTAATAGTCACTTCCTGTCACATGAAAAAAGCAGACACATGACATACATCACATATCTGCTCATTGCATCCTGTTATTCTGTTTTTATATCCATCTGGCTACATATCTGCCTGATGATATAACCCTTACTGCAGGTGTGCCCTCTTTCTTTGACTGTGGCTCCACTTTTTGTATGGATATAGCTATATCTGTAATTCCGGCTACATTCCGCCACATTATTATTGCCATATGCTGCCGCTTTTAAGCTGTACCGCAACCATTGTTTAGAAATTCGCCGCAGGCAGGGGCACATCATCCCATCTGTCAGCCTGCTGTAAAAAAACACAGCAGACTTCCGAAAGCCATTCTGCGCTTACCGCTCCGACTGGCTTTCCACATCTCTTTTTGCCAGAAGAAATCTCTCTCCTGTGTTTCGATGTGGTTGGGATGATATAGGCAGGTAGTACCGCTGGCTTGCCAACTCGTCAAAAAAAGGAAGCGAAAATGCCTTACGGCATCCCCGCTTCCTTTTTCTTCCTCATTGTCTTCACCATCGGTGCTACCTGCTTAAGGGGCACAGCCCCCTAAGAACCCCCACCGGATAAATATTGCCACCTGCAAAGGTGGTATCAATATTTTCCGGCTTTATAGCCTTCATCCCATAGAATCTTCTGCACTTTTGCTTTACACACCAAAGCTGTAATCAAGAAATTCATTATCCTCCGGTTCTTCCTCTGCTGATTCCCCCAGAACCGCTTCGGCAGTATGCCCCTGCTTAATTCTGCCATTTCCATTGCCATTTGCAGGGCTTGGCATTACCGGCATACCTGCATTTGCACCTGCCACAGTGCTCTGAAATCCTGCCGTAAGCACTGCCTGTTGCTGAATCAGATACATTCCCGCCAGTGTCGGAAGATTTGCCAATGTTTTTTCAGCCACCTGCGCTACGATGCGTTCCACAAAAGCATCTTCTTTTTCCCTTGTTTCAAGATACGGATCACGCTTTTTTCGCAGATGCCTTTCGTAATAGTCATTGATGGCACAGATAACAAATTCATTCTGTGACTTAAACTCTTTTTTCCACCTCATCAGAGTGAAGCAGGCTCCATGCCTGCATTGCACTCTCACTGTTCCGGTTAAATCGGACATTCTTATTCCATGATTTTTCTGCCATTTACATCGCCTTCTTTCTCTGCTGATGCTTTTAAGATCATATAGCAGTAATACTCATACCCCTTTGCATTAGCTCTGATATCATGGTCAAATGTCACTCTGTCCATATCATACTCGCCAAATGCCTACCGTTAGGTGGATACGGACAGCATTTCTTCTGTCCGTATAGCCTCTGCTTCCAGCTCTTTCACAACTGCCGCCATTGTAAGCACATAGTTATCATCATCTGTCACTTTGTCTGTAACAAATCCTTTGTGTCCTTCCCCGATGATATAGTATCTGCCATTCCATTCAATAAAGTCTCTGGCAAATACCGGAGCCTTATCACTCACACTTACCGCAGTCGGAAATACCCTTCTTGCGGTCTTAAAATTACCATAGCCTGCATCTACTCCAATAATCAGACTCCCGTTCATCTTATATTCTCTGATTTTCTCTGTCATAATAAAATCCTCTCTTTCTTAAATTGCATATTTTTCTTTTACCTCTTCTGCTGTTGGGAAAATCCCGGTATCAACATATACTTTGTTTTCCCCGGCAACTACCTCTGCGATATGCGTATCATTATCTGCCATAAGCAGTTTTTCCGCTTTTGCACTCGCATTCTCCAAAGCTTCTTTTATCTCAGCCTCCTGCACCTTTGCACGGATTGCTTTTGTTTTTGGCATGAACTTTGCCCTGCGCCGCCTCTGATACATGGCATTGCGCTCACGAAGTCTTTGTTTTTCCTTTATTTCAGCCAGTTCTTCTTCCGTCAGTTCCTGTGCCGGAAGTTCCACTTTACCGATGAAGTTAAGGTAAATCTCTATCTCCATCACACGCTCGCCATCAATCTTTTTTCCGCTTTGTGGACAAGTATCTTATCCACAAATTCATTGATGATGACAGGTGTTAATTCCGTGATATCCGTGTATTTATGGACTAGTGCCAGAAATTCCTCCGTCCGGTCTGTATCCTCGTCATACTGCGTAAGCTGCTCCCTGCATGTCTTAATGGACTGCTCCAGTTCTGCCTGTTCCTTTTCATACCCTGCCGATAGCATTTCATATCTTTTGTCAGGCAGTCTGCCAAGGGCATTGTCCTCATACACTTTTTTAAGAAGGATATCAAGCTCTGCATACCGCTTCTCCTGATGCTTTAACGCAGCCTTCAGCTTCTTCGCCTCACTCTGTTCCCGGATTTCTGATGCACTGCGGATGCTTTCGACAAATGCTCTCTCATCCATCCTTACACTTTTACACGCATACTGAATGGTTTCAAGCACAAGCTGGTCAATCACCTTTGCCTGTATATTGTGCGAACAGCAGACCTTTCCTGACTGGTCATGGCTGTTATTATAATTGCCGCAGTTATAACAGGCTGGAGTTGTTCTGACACTGCCATCCGGCAGTCCTCTCCAGTTTCTTCCGGCACGCTTTCCCTCATTACGATAATGCATCTTTCCACCGCAGTCCGCACAGAAAATCTTACCCACAAACGGATTTGTCTCGCCCTCTGTGTTTATCCTGCGTTTGGTCTTTCTAAGCTCCTGCACCATATACCATGTTTTTCTGTCAATGATCGCCTCATGGGTATCCGTAAAGACCACTATCTCGTCACTGTCATTTCTTACAGCAGTCTTATCCTTATAGGAAAGCTTCTTTGTACGGAAATTCACAGTATCTCCCATATATTCCGGTTTTTCAAGCATTCTTACGACACTTACTCCTGCCCATTCATATGGCTTTGACATATCACACCGGTTCTTGTAACATCCATATCCCCGCTTTGCCTGATAATATGAAGGTTTTTCCACCTTTTCCTCAGTCAGTATCCTTGCAATCTGATATGGTCCGATTCCCTCAACTGCCATCCGGAATATCCTGCGGACAACTGCCGCAGCTTCCTCGTCAATGAGCCAGTGATTCTTATCTTCCGGATCTTTGATATATCCGTATGGTGGATTGTTGGTAATTGGTTTCCCGTCCCTGCCCTTTGCCTGCAATACCGCCTTTATCTTGCGGCTGCAGTCACGCAGATACCATTCGTTCATGATATTTAAAAAAGGGGCGAATTCGCTGCTGGTGTTGATATCACTGTCAACACCATTAGAGATAGCAACGAAATGGACACCTTTTTCCCGAAAGAATACCTCCGTGTAAAATCCTACCTGTAGGTAATCCCTGCCGACTCGGCTCATATCCTTTACAATGACTGCGCCAATGCTTCCGTCCTCAATCTGCCGGAGCATTTCTTTCCATCCCGGTCTGTCAAAATTCCCACCGGAATATCCGTCATCTGTAAAATGCACCAAATCGGTATATCCATTACTC
>VOFB01002621.1_pt1 | contig 93003 bp, 98 predicted proteins | sample 5384141 | NCBI WGS metagenome assembly VOFB01 (sample SAMN12384721, study PRJNA508395) | human gut metagenome | isolation source: healthy gut A | host: Homo sapiens | reverse complement strand
TCGTGCTGGCATTTCGCTTTCAGTTCATTTATAAGTAATGCGGCTGCGGTCATTTAAGAAGCATTCCAATAATCGCTTGTTACTCATTCTTGCCATAACTTGGCTCCTTTCTCATTCTATCTGATGTACGCAGATAGGCTGTTTTGGTGTAGCGTTTCGGTATCATTTTAGGTTTTTCCTTCTGTAATACTTTAACTTTGGAAAGTGCGGCGGTATTGGAGTCAGGGATAATACCTCACGCTTTTTATCTTCGGCGGTACGGATTTCAGGCCTTTTGCCATCCATTCAAAGAAAGACGAAATCTTGCTGACCTTGATAAGCCTCTTCCCTGGAACGCGCCGGAAGCCGGAGTTAATGTGTACTGGCTCACCGCTCGGCTCTTAAATTCCCACCAATCTGCTGAATGTCAACATCAGAACCAGCGGTAAATCCCTCGTGGCTGTTCAATCTCTCTTTTATCGTTCATTCTATTTCCTCCCGCCGTCAAATAGGTTAAAATGCTTCTGCCCGCATTCTCTCCCAAAGGCCGTTTTCTTAAATTTCAGGTGTTTCCTAATTGGTGCGCCAGGATGCGTCACTTCCTGCCGGTCATATCCCTTTTGGACGGTCGTTCGCTATCAAGGTACTGTGCGGTGCAGAGGTACCAACCGCAATCATCATGGCGTACCATCGCTCCGACAAAACGATTCTGCGATACCATGGGTGTAACGGATTATAACTGGATTATATAATTACCATAAACAAAGGCAGGGATAGGGATGGAGAATCAGTTTATACGACATGAGCCATATTTGAAGGATTTTGTTTGTCTGACGCTGGACGGAAAATAAAATGATTTTGATTGGGGAAGAACAAGCAGATCCAAAACACAGAGGTGCTTTGTGATTTTGATAAACTTTGCGTAACACGGACAGAATTGGAACTTATGCAGGCTTTCTCCACTGCAGCAAGCCCTCCTCAACCCATTCAAACAACCGGAGCTGGAAACAGGCGGCAAGCAATTTCTTGGGAGAAATATCTCCAACGACCCTCCTGAAAATGCTTAATGCTTGGCATTCCGTATCTGGAACAGCTATCCTTTCAAGAACCGGTATAACGCTGCCTCATGACCCTTCGCTGGATAAAATGAGCAGCCTGACCCAAGGGTATTCCACAACAGAAGCCGCCAAAGCTGAAACATTTTCAAACTGTGGCAGCCTCTATTTCAAAGGCGCACCATCAGAAAGATACCGGCTTACGACCTCTGGTTCCGGACAACCGTCGCTTTTGAAGAATGTGTGTCTTACGTCTACCGTTGATTACCTATTATCTAATGAATGCCAGAACTGGCGCAACAAAATAAACCGGGTAAAAATACCGCAGGCTTTCCGGCTGACCGTCTGGAAAAATATGCCTTTTCCGGACTTTAAGAAAGAAGCCTTACAGAGAAAAAAAGGCTGTAAAACAGGAACAGCCAGCCCGAAAGAATTTACGGACTGGCTGTATCAGCAGAGTAATGTAATTGTGGAGCTGACCGAGATATGAAAAGTTTCTATCATCAATTTCGCATTATTGCAATAACAGATTGCTTCTTCCATGAATGAATAATATTGTCATCAAACTTCAAAAACAGGCTGAATTGTTACAACGCTCGGACATTTCAAAAATTTTTGAAATGGCGAAAAAAGCCCAGGCGGCCCACGCCGCCCGCCGATCCATACAGTTATTCCATCGCCCGCATTTGTTCGATCAGGTTGCTTTTTCTGTCTGCGGATTGTCCATACAGACAAAGATCAGTTTCGTCGAACAATACCAGAATGAACAGTCCATTTCCAAAACCGGGAATTTTGGCAAAAGGCACTACATTTCCGGCAAAAGCTCCTATACTCATTTTCTGCAAGCAAAGATGGAAGCCGGAAGCCCAACGATCAGCGTCATAATGTTGCAAAGGCGCATAGCACAGCCCTCACAAGATGTTCATTTTTACATAGCTGTTTTTGTGTTAGGCCGATAGGAACGCAGAATACTGTTTTCCTGCTTTCAGGCTATCTGGTTAGAGGTGTCGTATTGATAAGGTTGATAACGCCGAAAATACCAACCATGAAAGTACCTCCATACTGCCAAACGCAAAAGAATTTGTCATTTTCTTCGTACTTCAATCACTAGCAGTTTGAACATCTGAGGCTAATAATACTATGGCTGGCAGCAATATTTTCAATTCAGCTCCCCTAGTCCACGTCGCGATCGTTTACAATGCTCATGAATCAGTCGAAGAAGCGATTTCCGGGTGCAGTTCATGGAACAGCAATGCTTCTGGGTACGACAAAGAGTACTCCATCGAGGAAGACCCAGTTTTCCTGCTGAAGCGTCTTGTTGGAATCAAACAATCCTGATACAGTGATTGAAGAGCAGGCGGTTGCCTCTCGAAAATAAAAGTCGGCACGATGAACCAGCACCCATGTCCTCGATTCTGGCACTGGCAGTATGGTCAGTGACAATGCCACGCGAGATCTTTGGCATCGTTTCTGCACCAATCGACCGCTTCAACTGTTGCATAGTTCTGGTCGGTCAGCACTTATCCATACCGCGGTAAATGTCCGTCTTAAGGGTTGCATGAGAGATTGTCTGCTTGGAATTGTATCTATGGCTTTACCATCAATAAGATAAGATTTTCATTTTTAATTCTTCATTCAACGGATTTCCCGCTGCCGCAACCTTTTCTTCTGTCAGTCTTCAGTCCAAATAAATTTTAGTCGCCGTCCGGGAAAACCGTCTTGCGGCGCCTCTGGAGAACGCGGCAAGGCAATGGAGGATACACAAGCGAATAATTCGCCAAACTCAATGGGGCTACAATAGCAACGGTCTTTTCGGTCGCAAAATTCGCAATTCCCATTGAAACAAGTTGGGCTTGATATTCTTTCGACTGGATGTCTTTGTGCCGGGAGTAAAACGGACGAAACTTCAATCCGGAAATCCACCGCAATTTGTCAGCTTACGGATGAAACAGATGCGGTCAACTGCTTTGGTGTCAATAATCCGTGCCCACGACAGCATTAAATCAGGAGCAAAGAAGAACCGCCGCATACAGCGCTGTACCAATCAAAGTCGATACTTGCCGGGTTCGCCCTCAGGTATTCGCTTCTTTTTCATTTACGCTGTCCATAATTGGCAAGACGCATGAAAACCCTGTCTGAAAGTGTCCCCTGATCTTGGCATTGCCATAGGTGGAGTATTCGCTTACGCCTACGCGCTCAACTCCATCCCGGCAGTCCTTTCGCATGGTTTCAATGTCACCCAGTTTTCCTCCACGCCCAGCCAGACCCAGCTCCTTATCCCGCACCATCACGCTGCCGGAAGTGGGGGTATCCAGGCCGCCCATCATGTGAAGCAGGGTGGACTTACCGGAGCCAGAAGTGCCGATCACCGCCACAAATTCGCCCTCCTCCACAGAGAAGTTCACGCCATCCAGGGCGCGGGTAATGTTCGGCTCTGTGCCGTAGTATTTTTTAAGATCAGTTGTCTGCAAAATTTTCATAACAGTTACCTGCCTTTCTTAATTTGTTGAGTATAGAGTAAAGAGCAAATGTTGCAGAATTGTCCTAAATGGTATAAAAATCTATGGTGAATTGCTTCAATTTTAGGACAATTCATTTTTCAACTTCGCAAAGGGAACCCTCTGGTGTCGCTTCCCCGTCAATGAAAGTAATCTGATGAATAGCGGTAATATTCTCGTTATATTCTTGCCCCTGACTTTCCAGATAGGCTTTGATTTCTGCCGGATCTGTAATGTCGTTTGCGGTATAATCGGTAAATGTAACCTGATGAACAGCCATAATATCGGCAGTATATTCACCGCCTTGCTGCTCAATGTAACTTTGAACTTCAACGGGGTCAGTAATATCTGTAATGGTATATCCTCCGTTAACAGTGTTCTCTTTGTTTTCTTGTGCCAGTACTTCATTGTGGCTCTCTGCTACATGACAAGCTGTACATGGTATCAATAGCATCGCAGCAGCTATAAATGAAATCACCATCGTTTTTTTCATGGTCTTTGCCTCCTATTTGGGGTGAGGACATAATTGTAAATCATGAATGTCCGCGAAATGTTACAATGCTCGGACATTTCAAAAATTCTTATGACAATTCCCGTATTTGATCTACCAGAGATTGTTTTTTTATCTGCCGAATTGCGAAACACGAGAAAAGCATTTGGACAGCAAGCATCAGTATAAAATAACTGAACATTTCAACTGTCGGAAAATGATAGCTTACTTTTCCAAAAATACTCATTGCACTAAAGACGGTGCAGAGAAGATACCCGATAAGAGTTCCGCATGATATGGAAAGAAGCAACACCCCTAATGTATAGAACAGGCCCTCTATCAATAACATTTTTGAAAGCTGTTTACTGCTCAAACCAACTGTTTGCAAAACACCCAATTCTCGCTTCCGTGTCAAGATGTTTGTTATCAGTGTGTTTAGCAGATTGATAATGCCAAAAACCCCAATAAACATAATAAAAATGTAGACTGGCATACGATAGTTCAATAGTTTTTCGTTGTATGCCTCTACCCAATCATTCAAGGTACTAACATAGAGGCTGGAAGTCGGTGGAATTATCTTTTGTATTTCATCTTTTGCGGCTGCCCATTTACTGTCATCTGTATCTACAATAAATTGATAATTGAGGTTATCAATAGGAACGATCTTTGACAGCATTTCTAAAGGAATAAATAGCGTATCATATCCGCCATACGGGATATTCGCATCCACAATTCCCATTACTTTTACTTCCAATGTTTGTCCGCCAACTTCAATCAGAAGTTCGTCCCCAATCGCGGCATCCCACCCAAAAGTTTCTTTCCACTGTGGGCCATTTTCAATAATAATGCCATTATTATTAAGTAGTTCCTGCAAATCCGCTGTACCATCAATCAAATATTGTTCAAGCAATTTTTGAGAGCTTGGCGTATATGCGTCTGAAACAATCGGTTCAATATCTCCCGTTGGCATACGAACATTCAAAACGGTGCCTTGGTATTCTTTTATTTCTTCCACACCATCTATGTCCAAAATGGATTCTCTAAAATCTTCTGTAAGCAGATTCGATTTTTGGAGTTCTGAATATTGTTCGCTGTTATGTGCCTGTGGCCCGTAATCGCCTAATTCAAGGCGAATTTCTCCGTAAGGAAAACTCCTACGCGCCATCGCTAAGGGATCAATGGAATTAAAATATGCAGAGCTTGCCATCAGCAAAATTCCACATACCCCTAACGACAGGATCGTTAAAGCGGTTTTCTTTCTGTTCCTCGCAAAATTAAGGAACGCTAAATTTTTCGCGGATAGAGAACGATGTAACACTTTTGTACTGTTTGACATTACATCATTATTGCTCGCCATATAACGGACTGCTTCAATAGGCGTAACATGAGCAGCAATCTTGGCTGGCTTAATTACAGCAATCATAACGCATAAATACACAAACAGAGCTGTGACAGCGGCAATTACAAATACCATTAAAGTGTTCCAGCCTTGCGGGACAAGGACATATCCCGCTATTGCACCGGCTAATATTCCAATCGGAATACCAATTTTGGAAAGATGAAATCCCTCTCTAAAAACGATTCTTTTCATCTGTTTTCCAGTTGCCCCTATTGTCCGCAGTTTTCCATATTCTTTTGTTTTTCTGGCTATGGACACATAGAACAGACTGTAAATAACAAGGGTACACGCCAAAGCGATAATAAGACTGATAAATGCTATTACAGTGATATATTGACTGCTTCTCTGTTCAATGAGAGAAAAATAATATGTTGAAAACTGCATTTGCTCCGGCTGTATTTTCAATTCTCTGCACAATGTTGATAATTCAGCTTGTATAGCAGCCTTAGACCAACCATCAGATTCATTCAAACGGATATAAGCGGAGTATGCCGGTTCGCTGAGCTTGTTTTCAATATAGGACTGCGACACGAATACGGAATAATTTGAATTTTCGACAGGCAAAATACCACATAAGGTATAATCTTTTTCTCCATCTCCCAGATTTAACGATATAGTATCGCCTATGGATTTGGACAATCCAGCTCTATCAAGAAACGCCTTTGTGATGCAATTTCATTTGTAGATTTGGGCAATTTTCCCTCCAAATCAGGATATTTTGCTAATTTCATTAGTGTTTCATCCATTGAACGGACGGTTAATTTGTAGTCCCCATAAGATACTAAACCCAATAAATGACTTACACCCACTTGAACCCTACTGTCATTTACTAATTTTGTAATGGTATCATTATCGACTTCATTGATAATTGCTTGATAACGCCCAGCTGCATCATTTAATGATTTTCGCTGCGAAGCAAAAAAATACAAGGTCGTTGTCATTATCAAGCAGGTAGCTAAGGCAATCGTAATGATAATGAGGATGTTTCTACTTTTATCTGCTTTTAAGTTTCGTTTTGCCAACTTTTTTGTAATGGCGCTTGTATCGTTCTCAAAAGGCCATGTCATAGTTGTATCACCTCCATATTTGATAAGGCCATTGTAAAACCCAAATGTCCGCGAAATGTTACAGCGGCTAAAAAATTTCATTGAAAATCGGGGTGAAATGTTACAACGCTCGGACATTTCAAAAAAATTTACGGCGGGCAGCCGGGATGGCCGTCCGCCGCGATTTATTTTGTAGGCAGCATAATGGAAAATTCTGAACCCTTGCCCGGCTCCGAAACCACTTTGATATAGCCACCCTGCCGCGTTACGATCTCGCGGGCCAGATACAGGCCAATGCCCACGCCCTGCTGTTCGTGTACTTCTTCCTCACGATAGAAGCGCCGGAAGATGGCGGCCTGATTGCTTTCGGAAATGCCCTTGCCGGTGTCGGTCACTTTGATCTCCACATACATTTCCCACAGCACCACCGACACAGCGATTTTCCCGCCTGCCGGGGTGTACTTCACCGCATTGTCCAGCAGGTTAAAGAGGGCTTCGGATGTCCACTTGCTGTCATGAGAAAAGGCCAAATCCTCCGGGCAGTCCACGGACACGGCGATTTCCTTTTTCTCCGCTGCATACACGATCCCACTCATGGCCTGCGCCACGGTATCAAAGAGGCGGCCCGGCTTCTTATCCAACTGGATCACGCCCGTTTCCAGCCGTGAGGTTTTCACAAGGGCCTGAAAGAGAAAGTCCAGCTTATCCGTCTGGCTGCGGATTCCCCGGATAAAGTCGGTGCGCTCCGCCTCGGTCATGGGCTTTTCCAGCAGGGTGTCCGTCGCCATTTTCAGATTGCTCACCGGCGTTTTCACCTGATGGGAAATATCTGATACAAGGGTCTGTAACTCCTGCCGTTCCTCGTCCACCCGGCGGCGGTTCTCCTGCATGATCTGGTAAAGCCTTGCCAGCCGGTGTCCGATTCTGGCAAGCTGGGTTTCGCTGTCCTCCGGGCGCTGGGGCGCTTCATTCCCGGCGATCATGTGGTCTAAAGTCTGGCACAGGTCAGCGGTAAACTGCGACAGCCGCGTTCCAAACGCCTGCGTCAGTACAAAAATCCCCACAAGGGCGCACAGCAGCAGCACCCCGCCCGTCAGCAGCACCGCCGTCTGTTTTGTCAAAAAAACAGGGCTATGGTGATCCCGGACATGGAGAGGGCAAGCCCTATTGCCACCCGGCCAAACAGCCGCTTTACCGAGAGGTTTTGAAACTTCATTTTGCCTCGCCTCCCGTCCATTGATAGCCCATGCCGTAAACGGTCTTGATGTAGGGTGCGCCGCCGTCGGCTTCAATCTTGCTGCGAATCCGGCTGATGGAGGTTGTCAGGGTGTGTTCGTCCACAAACCTTTCGTCTATATCCCACAGCTTTTCCAAAAAGCTGCCCACGGGTCAGCACTTGCCGGGGATTTTTACGGAACAGGTTCAGCATTTTGTACTCCATCGGGGATAGGGTCAGGGGCTTGCCATTTAGGGAAGCCGTCTGCTCCGAGAAGTCCAGAAACAGCCGCCCGTCGTCGTAAATGTCCTTGGCCGGTTTGTGGTGTTCCAGCATGGCAAACATGGCTTTGATTTTCCGCTGCAAGGCCCCGATCACAAAGGGCTTTGTGATGTAGTCCACCGCGCCCACCTCATAGCCCCGTATCTGGTCGCTCTCCTGATCGTTGGCGGTTAGGAAAATCACGATGGTGTCCGGGTGTTGGGGCTTTATCAGCTTGCACAGCTCAAAACCATTTCCATCCGGCAGGTTGATGTCCAGCAGCACTAAATCAAATTCCCGCTGGCGGATGGCGGCGGCTGCGGTTCTGGCATTTAGGGCAGAAGTCACGCCGTAGCCGTCTGCGGTCATGTTATAGGCCAACATCTTATTCAAAAAACTGTCGTCCTCGACAATTAAAATCTGCTTCATATCCTCACTTCCTTTTCTTTTTGCCAATAGTATAACAGGCAAATCTCCGAGAATTGTTACAAGGACAAATATATTTATCATTTTACAGCTTTTTTCTGTGTACTGCAATTTTATAAAAGAAAGGACAGCAGTATCAAATTGCTGTCCTTGCGGTTTATTATAGCTGGTAGTGTATAAGCGTGGGTTCATCATATTTGGTGTGGTATCTTTAACTATGGGAAACTCCGTTCTCCCAACGGGAAATGGTTTTGTTGGTCACACCAAGCTTTTCTCCGGGCTGCTCCTGCGTCAAGCCTTTATCTTTTCGCAGGGCGGCAATAAATTTTCCAATCTTTATTTGATCCATTTTTGTGTACCTCCGAAGAAAAGTATAGCACGGCTTTCGCAAAAACTCTTCCCCACAAACAGCGAATGTGTTGCCCACAAGCAGCGAAACACATTTTTATTTTAAAATTTCATTTTGATTTTTTCTCAAAGGCATTAGTAATTGCAATGACAGCGGGAAATATTACGCCTGCAACGACCCAAATTATCCAACTCTGTCCCCAATTATTTGATGACAGGCTGTACCCCAAATAAACTGCCGTTGCAATCACCCAATACGCTGTATAGATGGCTCCCGAAAAGGACGGTTTTTCTTTGTTCTCTTTAGAATATTCGCCCTCTTGCAACAGCTTTTCATAGCTTGCCCATATAATACCCGTCTTGATAAAGCAAATCACGCCTACTCCCGCAATGAGAAATGAAAGCGAAAGCATAATCGTTAGAAACAGGTCGCTATCAGCATCAATTATTGCTCCGACAAAAAGAGGAATTAGGGCAGTAACGCACAAACAAGCTCCCGCAATATTATGCTTCGTGTGCAAATCCTTGTATTGCGCTTTGCGCTCTTTTACCATTCCACTCACGCCATACTCGGTTTCAAACTTTTCTTTTTCCAAATAGGCAAATGGGGCGGTTTTGCTGCCGCTTGATATAAACATCACAGCGGCGATTGCCACAAGAATGATAAGAACAATCATTCCGATTCCATTCGCAATATTTTCGTTCAAGATACCTACCGTACTTTCGCTGATTGCACTCAATATCAAAAGGTCAATCGGAGATAAGATACACAAAAAGGCGGCATACGCTATTGTTTTAGCTGTCCGCAGCTTTACGGAAAGAAAAGCGTTTGCTTCCTCCATAGATACACGCCTTAATGACGGCGTATCATCGGACGAGTCTATATGCTCAGCTTCTTCAATTTCGTCTTTCAGTAAATAATCGGTGCTTACTCCGAACAGTTCGGAAAGGCGTAGCATTTTTTCGAGGTCTGGAACAGATTGCGCTCCTTCCCATTTTGAAACAGACTGTCGTGTTACATTCATTTGGTCAGCCAGTTCCTCTTGCGACCAACCTGCTTTTTTTCGCAGCAGTATAAGCTTATCGGCAAAAATCATATTTGTCCTCCTATTGTTTTGATTGTTGTGCTCATATTTTAGCATTTTGCGAAGTTGCTAACCACCAATCCAGACCATTCAATATGTCAACCGACGGTTGCAGCCACCAAAAACGCCATTAGGTTTCGGATTTTTGCCGAGTATATTGCTGTCAACAATATGTATTATAAGTTAGGCAAAGAATAGATTTGTAGCTTCCTAAACTATATGGCATCTGTGTAAGTTCCACGCTTTTGCAGCTCAAAGATGCTGTATATTCCCAAAGCTATATAAACAGGCACGATAATATACAGCGTTACATCTGCATATCCGTTTATACTTGAAAACAGGTACGGCAGAGCGCAAACATTAACAAGGAAATGGAAGATAGTCGATACCCACAAGTTTCCCGTTTCCTTATATGCCATTCCGAAAAATATGCCCATTCTAACAGTCCAGACAACCTTGCTGACAATCACGAGCAATGGTTGACCGAGTGCACCGAATATATCTCATTAGCAAATTTATGATTGTTGCCTTGACCTTTTAATTGGATGGCGAATCACGGTTTTCCATTTTTCTGGTGCTACTTTCCGTGCATCTGATAAGTAAATTTCGTGATGTAATCGGCTTTCGGTTATATCATTTTCATAACCGTTCTGCGCTATATATTCATCCATTAACGTTACCGTTTGCGGTTCATCGTCAAATGCGCCTATGTGCATTATTTGAACACACAAGCCCTCATCAACGGTCAGAAATTCCGCAGATGAGCAGTCGAGCTTTTTCTTTTCGGATGCGGTTTCTACCGCCCATTCAAAATCCTTTTGCGTAATGAATTCGGGCAGGCGAATGACAGAAATCCAGTTAAATGCAGCTTTATCAGCATAGTCTATACCATCAACATTATCCTGCCACCAAAAGCCCTCCAGCGGAGGAACAACATACTCAAAAAAGCCCTCGATTTTATGCTCTGTTTTATAGCTCATTTTCAGCGTGTAAGCAACAGCGTATAGGATACTGATTGCCTTCTGATAAGCACCGTCAATCTCGTTAGGATTACCTTTTCCTCGTACAGCAATATAGTTAGCCTGCGGAACAGTAACAATCTCTGGTTTGTTCTTCGGCATATAAAACTCTTTGTATTCTTTTTTGAAATCAAAAGCCATAGTGTTCTCCTTATAAATCTCTATTTAATTTGCGAGAAGATTGTACCACACTTATACTGACACCCTGTGTCAAGATTTATATTTTTCATAGATACTTTTTGCCTGCTTTGCAACGATGTCCTTGAGATGCGCAGGCTCTACAATATCCACCTGTGTTCCGAATGATAACAAATACCCGATTAACCATTCATCTTCTGGCATTTCAACAGAAACGATTAAATCCCCATTTTCTTCTGTGCTTATTTGAGTATTATCAAATTCATCATAAACACGATACGAGATTTCTTTGGCAAAGCGCAGTACGATTGTACTATAAACTTGCCCCGACATCTCATCTAATTCTGGAAAAGATTTTTTTTCAAAAGTGTCTGAAAGCATTTCCAATGTTATAATGCGAGTCAGCTTAAAAATGCGATAGTCCTGTTTTTCCGTACAGTACGCTTTCAAATACCACGACATAGATTTATATAACACTTTTAACGGTTGGATAATTCTCTCGCTAATCGTTCCGTAGGAGTTGGCGTAGGTACGAAAGCCGCAAAAAGCCGCCGCACCTAACAGGCACACGGCGACAACCATACAGATGATTTTCGTGTATTTCTTCATAGCGTTATCCTTTCTTATTCTGTTTTAGGGGCAAAAAATAACGCCCACATTTTCCGTGAGCGTTACTGTTGCAATATTGATTTCAGATACAAAATGCGGCATAGAGAGGAACGATTTTTTTGATTGTCCTCAAAGCCGAAGTTTTTGGCAGAGAGCTTGATAGCATAAGCGGGCTTGTAGGTGTCCATATAGACCTTCAAGCTCTTGGCTCTGGTGTTGTCGGCAGATTTGACCTCAATGGGAATGAGCTGTCCGTCACGCTGAATGATAAAATCAATTTCAGCCCCACGCTCGGACTCCCAATAGTAGGTGTGGTAGCCGTTAATGGAGAGCTGCACATTGACATAGTTCTCCGCCATACCGCCCTTGAAGTCGTTAATTTCCTCGACCATATAGAGGATGTCATTGGCGGCTAAGTCTTTCTTGGCGCAAAGCAATCCTAAGTCGGACACATAAATCTTGAACGCATCAATATCACGGTAGTTTTCGAGGGGCTTTTTGATTTGCTCCACCTTGTAAACCTGTGACACGATACCAGATAAGCAAAGCCATTCAATCGCATTTTCAAATTCGGAAGCCCGTCCGCCTTTCTTAATCAGCTTATATTGGAAACGGGTATTCTTCTTGGAAAGCTGAACGGTTATATTGTCGTAGGCAAGTCTGGTTTTCTTGATTTCATTCAAGTTGTTATACTTGCTCATATCGTTGAGATAGCTTGCAAGTATCGTATCCTGTGTATGGCGGACAAGGATATAGTCCTTTGTTTCAGCAAACTGCATTACGCACTCTGGCATACCGCCGACCACAAGATACTGACGGTAAAGCTGCATTGCGGCGTCGTGCAAGGCAGACGGCAGCGGCGTATCGGTTTGGAAGCACTTTTTAATCTGCTCTACCAAATCGTCTTCACCGAGCGCCAACATAAATTCCTCCATATCCATAGGATAAAGCGTTTTCATATCGACCTTTCCTACGGGGAAAGAGAATTTTGCTCTGTTGACCGCAACGCCGAGCAAGCTGCCTGCGACAATGATGTGGTAATCTGGAGCGTTCTCGCAAAAGTATTTGAGCGAGGTCAAAGCCCTTTCGCAAAGCTGCACCTCATCAAAGACTATCAGCGTTTTTTCCTTTACGATAGTCTGTCCTGCGATATGGGACAAAATCGGTATCAGATAATCAGGGCTGATGTTTTCCTCAAAGGTTTCGTTCAGCTTTGGATTGGTTTCAAAGTTGAAGTATGCCACATTTTCGTAGTGGGTGCGTCCAAACTCCAGAATGGAATAGGTCTTTCCGACCTGTCTTGCGCCCTGTAAAATAAGGGGCTTGCGGTGTTCGTTTTCTTTCCACGCTTCCAAGAAGCCCATAATCTTTCTATACATAAGCAGTCCTCCTTAAAGGTACTGACCATAGTATAGCAGATATTCGTGTAAAAATCAATGAAATTTTCTTGAATTTTCACACTAATCAGCACGATTATTTTTGTTAACCTCTCACGATACGACACGAACACCGCAATTTCTGCATTTTATACCTCTCCGAACTTGGTCGTCATCAGCTTGTAAAGCTCGGTATTGCGTGGGAATTTGTTGACAAACGGCACAAGAGAGCTTCCAACCTTGAGAAGTCCCTGTCCTGCGCCGACATTCGTGATATAACTGAGCTGAAGGTCAGAGATATTAAGGAGCTTGGCAAGCTCGATACGGTCTGTGGATGCTTGGTTGAGCATAATGATAAACTCGCTGTTGGCAAGCATTGCTTTTCCGCTTGATAAAGAGCATAGGGCTTTTTCTTACCGCTTGGGTGTTCAATGACGGACAGGGCATATTCACGGCAAAGCTCATCGGAACGCTGACGGAGCAGCCGCAGGTTTGCTTTGTTGTCGTGATAGTGCTTGCCGTCCGCAAAGGAAACGGAGTTTACTACAAAGTGGTTATGCAGACACTCGGTGTTGAGGTGGGTGGCAACAATGACTTGAAATCTGTCGCCCCACATTCTCTCGGCAAGTCTGACCCCGACCTCGTGCGCCTGCTCTGGTGTGACCTCGCCAGACTTGAAGCTCTGGAAGCCGTGATAACAGACAATCTCACTCCTGTCGTTCCATTGGGCTTTGGCAATCATCATTTCATCCCTTGCGGTAGTCGGGTCGCAGTTTACGCCCGTGACAAAGAAACGCTGTTCGGTCTTATCCTTATTGGTGGCATACTCCATTACATCGACCATCGCCTGTAAATCAGCTTCGGTGTATTTGGGGTTGGCGGTCTTTTCGGGATTTTCTGCGTAGTCAATCGGGTGGTCGAGCCTGCCACGCACATCCCATATCTCGCAGACCGCCATTAAAATACCTTGCGGGGCAGCAGATACCTTTTGCGAATTTCGATTTGGAACTCGTGCCATTTTCTCGCTTCCTCTCGGAGCATCGGCGTGTCGATAAATCCGAGGGCGTTTGCCTTGACCGCAAGCTGATTGATACGGTTGCCGATAGCCGACAGCTCTCGCATCATTTTATAGAACTCTGGGTCGGGCTTCTCGCACAGGCGGTAGCCCTTTACCGTTTCTCTGAGGAATGCTTCTTTTGAGCGACCCGATTTCCGCACAAGCTCATTAAGCTGCTCGGCTTCTTCCTCAGTCAGACGGAAAAGTATCTGCACATTTCGTTTTCGCATTTTCCACTTCCTCTCTCTCGGACAGACGGTTTATCTGCAAGCAGCACATAATCGCAACGCCCGTCAGCCCGCCGAGCATTATGCCGATGATGAAAAATATAAGCTCACTCATTCTCAAACTCCTTTCTGTTTTCACGGGGTATTAGGGGCAGCCCCCTAACAAGCGAATTTGGTTAGCCAAATTCAGTGCTTGGTAAGACATATCATTCTTCGCACCCGTCCTCATACAGACATTCTCCGCACACGGGGCAGAAGTACGGACAGTCCGAGCAATCATCTTCTTCGGACAATTCTTCCTCATCGGTATCGTCAAGACCGTCCTCGCTATGCTCGGTAATATCGGCTTCGCCGCAGACAAAATCCTCATCGGAAAACTCAATAAGGTCGGTATTAAAGAGAATGATTTTGACTTTCTCCGCCGCCTGTTCGGGGCTGTCGGCGCAAACGGAAACAGTCTTTTCATAGTGGGCGGTAAGGGTCACATCATAGTTTTTCAATCGTTATTTCCTCACTTTCGTTCTTAAAATTAGGGTCGGTTTGGTTGTCGTTTTTCAAAAAACTGCTACACAATCAACGGACATCACTCCTTTCACGGACGGGCTTTTGCCTTGTAAGACCCAGATAAGACATTAAAAAATCGTTGACATCCTTGCCGACAGGCGGCGGGGCATCAACGATTTCATAGTCCTTTTTCAGTAATTCGGTTAAGGCGGCAGTACACAGCCTGCCCGTTTTGTCATTGTCAAGGTGCAGAACAACGGTCTTGATTTGCGGATTTTCCTTGAGATAAGTGGACAGCGCAATGGGGACTTTGCTCTCACTCAGCTCCTTTTTTGGCTGATATACGCCCGACAAAGAGAGCAGATTTTGTATCCGATAGTCCTTGCCCTCGCATTTAAGGTAGGTCGCATAGGACAGTAAATCAATGGCTGCTTCAAATAAATGCACCGTGTTTGTCGGCTCTTTTGCAAGCAATCGGAACGAATATCGCTTGTCACTTCCCGAAGCGTCCTGCTTGAAAGTGCTTCCGAGTGTGCTGCGCAAGGCGGCATACTTGGCTGTTCCGCTTTTATCCTTACCCACAAAAACGGCGTTGTGATAATCGGCACTTTCGTAAATCGTGCCGTCTGCAATGCACTCCTGTATGAGCTGATAATCTATACCTCGTCCGAAAAGATACTGCATTACTCGGCTGCAATCCTTGTTCTTCGGTGGCAATAGCAGAACTTTCGGCTCGTCTTTTTTCGGCGTTTGCGGCGGTGTCCATTCAACCGCACCGCCCGTCAGAGCTTCGACGGCTTCGACAAATCCGTAATCTTTGACCTTGATAAGATAGTCAAGGGCGGAAACACCACCGATACCTCTCGACCACCAATACCATTTGCCGTTAGAAATTTTTAAGCTGTCGTGTTCTCTGGTGCAGTAAACGCTGCCGCCGACACGCACCAAATTGTTCGGCTCATAAGCTCTGAGATAGGAGAGCAAGTCCATTTGCCGTGCCTGTTCGATAACCGCAGGGTCAAGCTGCACATAGGGTCTGCTGCTTTTCATTCAATCAAATCACCTCCAGAAATAGAAAAAGCCGAGTGATTTCCGTTCGGTGAAAACCACTCGGCTATATAAAAGCGGCATCAGCTTTTCGCCAATGCCGCCGTTCTCGGTTATAAAATGCCTGCCTTTTTCAGATACCCCACGCTGTCATAGCAGCCTCTGAAATAGATTGCTTCCTGCTGCATATCGCAGAGCCTCGCCCGAAGCTCCAGAATTTCTATCAGCACCGTACATTCCTGCTCGGATAAATCGCTTGATTTCTCCGTATCGAACACCGCCATTACTTTCGGATACTGCCTGTAAAGGCTCTCTATCTTTTCCTCTATGGAACGGTATTCGGAATTGGTTTCTCTCAGCTTGGATATGACGGAGCTTAGATATTCCTCGAAAATATTGCTGTGCGCATCGACAAAGGTTTCAAATTTGAAATTATCAAGCACGGTTTTCACCTCCGATTTAATACTTCTTGTACCTATTATACTTCCCCAAAAAGGTCATTACAAATATACAAACAGCATTATCTCTCTCGATTTGCACATTTTCTTTCGGGTTGTTCCTCGCTCTGGTCTGGCTCAGTATCCATAACGGAACGGTCTTTCTCATTCAGATTAAGCTCGATATTGAGAGCGTTCAGCCGTTCCGTCTTTTCCCGCAGCTCATCTTCAAAGGCGAAAGGCTTTTCAACCTCTGCTTTTGCGGTTTGTAGCTGCTCGACGGTTTCCGTCCGCTTTGTCTTTGCAACCTCCAATTTTACAGGGATTTTTGCAAGTTCATTTTCAATTCGGGTCAGATTGCCGAGCGCATCGCTGCCCAATGGCAGAACTCCACGGAGGAGGGATCGCCGCCGTGCTCGCCGCAGATACCCAGATGCAGGTCGGGACGGGTCTCGCGGCCCAGCTTGGCGGCCATCTTCACCAGCTTGCCCACGCCCACCTGGTCCAGCTTGGCGAACGGATCGTTCTCGTAGATCTTCTTATCGTAGTAAGCGCCCAGGAACTTGCCGGCGTCGTCACGGCTGAAGCCGAAGGTCATCTGAGTCAGGTCGTTGGTACCGAAGGAGAAGAACTCCGCCTCGGTGGCGATCTCGTCGGCGGTCAGGGCGGCGCGGGGGATCTCGATCATGGTGCCCACCAGGTACTTCATCTTCATACCGGCAGCGGCCAGCTCCTCGTCAGCGGTCTTGACCACGACGTCCTTGACGTACTTCAGCTCCTTGACCTCGCCCACCAGGGGGATCATGATCTCAGGCACCATGTTCCAGTCGGGGTGCTTCTTCTGGACGTTGATGGCGGCGCGGATGACGGCACGGGTCTGCATGACGGCGATCTCCGGGGAAGGTGACAGCCAGACGGCAGCCGCGGTGACCCATCATGGGGTTGAACTCGTGCAGGGAGGCGATGATGGCCTTGATGTCGGCCACGGTCTTGCCCATATCCTTGGCCAGCAGCTCGATGTCCGCCTCCTCGGTGGGAACGAACTCGTGCAGGGGGATCCAGGAAGCGGATGGTGACGGGGCAGCCCTCCATGGCCTCGTAGATGCCCTCAAAGTCCCCCTGCTGCATGGGCAGCAGCTTGGCCAGAGCCTTCTCGCGCTGCTCCTTGGTGTCGGAGCAGATCATCTCGCGGATGGCGGCGATACGGTCGCCCTCGAAGAACATGTGCTCGGTACGGCACAGGCCGATACCCTGGGCGCCCAGCTCACGGGCCTTGGCGGCGTCGGCGGGAGTGTCGGCATTGGTGCGGACCTTCAGCCGGCGGAACTTGTCGGCCCAGGCCATGATGCGGCCGAAGTCGCCGCCCACGCTGGCGTCCACGGTGGGCATAGCGCCGTCGTAGATGTTGCCGGTGGAGCCGTCCAGGCTCAGCCAGTCGCCCTCGTGGTAGGTCTTGCCGGCCAGGGTGAACTGCTTGTTGGCCTCGTCCATGACGATGGCGCCGCAGCCGGAGACGCAGCACTTGCCCATGCCGCGGGCCACAACGGCGGCGTGGGAGGTCATGCCGCCGCGGAACGGTCAGGATGCCCTGGGCGGCCTTCATGCCCTCGATATCCTCGGGAGAGGTCTCCAGACGGACCAGGACCACCTTCTCGCCCCGGGCAGCCCATTCCTTGGCATCCTCGGCGGAGTAGACGATCTTGCCGCAGGCGGCGCCGGGAGAGGCGGGCAGCGCCTTGCCCACAGGGGCGGCAGCCTTCAGCGCGGCGGGGTCAAACTGGGGATGCAGCAGGGTATCCAGGTTGCGGGGGTCGATCATGGCCACGGCCTGCTGCTCGGAGATCATGCCCTCGTCCACCAGGTCGCAGGCGATCTTCAGAGCGGCGGGAGCGGTGCGCTTGCCGTTGCGGCACTGCAGCATGTACAGCTTGCCGTGCTCCACGGTGAACTCCATATCCTGCATGTCGCGATAGTGGTCCTCCAGGATGTTGCAGACCTTCACGAACTCGTCATAGGCCTCGGGGAACTTCTCAGCCATCTCGGCAATGGGCATGGGGGTACGCACGCCGGCCACCACGTCCTCGCCCTGGGCATTGGTCAGGAACTCGCCCATCAGCTTCTTCTCGCCGGTGGCGGGGTCGCGGGTGAAGGCCACGCCGGTGCCGCAGTCGTCGCCCATGTTGCCGAAGGCCATGGACTGGACGTTGACGGCGGTGCCCCAGGAATAGGGGATATCATTGTCCCGGCGATACACGTTGGCGCGGGGGTTATCCCAGCTGCGGAACACGGCCTTGATGGCGCCCAGCAGCTGCTCCTTGGGATCGGAGGGGAAGTCCTGACCGATCTTTGCCTTATACTCGGCCTTGAACTGGCCGGCCAGCTCCTTCAGGTCCTCAGCGGTGAGCTCCACGTCCTGGGTGACGCCCTTCCTGGCCTTCATCTCGTCGATGAGCTGCTCGAAATACTTCTTGCCCACCTCCATGACGACGTCGGAATACATCTGGATGAAGCGGCGGTAGCAGTCCCACGCCCAGCGGGGATTGTTGGACTTCTTGGCGATGACGTCCACCACGTCCTCATTCAGGCCCAGGTTCAGGATGGTGTCCATCATGCCGGGCATGGAGGCCCGGGCGCCGGAACGGACGGAGACCAGCAGGGGATTTTCCAGATCGCCGAACTTCTTGCCGGTGATCTTCTCCATCTTCTCGATATACTCCATGATCTCGGCCATGATCTCGTCGTTGATCTGGCGGCCGTCTTCATAATACTGGGTGCAGGCCTCGGTGGTGATGGTGAAGCCCTGCGGGGACCGGCAGGCCGATGTTGGTCATCTCGGCCAGATTGGCGCCCTTGCCGCCCAGCAGCTCGCGCATCTTGGCGTTGCCCTCGGTAAAGAGATAGCAATACTTCTTACTCATGTAGTTCCCTCCGTATATAAAATAAAATTGCGAACAACTTATTATAGGCATATCTTCTGTCAAAAGCAAGACTATTTTCGCAAAAAGGAATCTTTTTGCCATTATGGCCCAAAATTACCGGGAATAATCTCCTGACGGGAAACTATTTTTTGCAGAAAACCCGTCCCGGCACCTTGCAGACGGGACGGAGGGTATGCTATACTTGTAAAATCGGAAAGTACAACAATGGGGAGGAAGGACCGTGGGGCAGCTTCTGCCGGAAAACAGCACATTGGCCCGCCGCCTGCGCCGGGCCGCCGCAGGCGGAGCCCTGCCCCATGCCATCATCTTCTCCGGCAGCGGAGACCGCATGGCCGCCGCCCGCTTTGCCGCCGCCGCCATGGAGTGCGAGGCGCAAAGCGGAAAGCCCTGCCTGCAATGCCGCCAGTGCCGCAAGGTGCTGGAGGACATCCACCCCGATGTCCAGACGGTGCAGGACCCCGACCACCGGGAGCTGCCGGTGGACCTGCTGCGAAGCCTGCGGCAGGACGCATACATCCGCCCCAACGACGGGGCCGCCAAGGTGTACATCTTCCCGGACTGCGACGCTTTGAACCAGCGGGACCAGAACGTGCTGCTGAAGCTGGTGGAGGAGGGGCCGCCCTACGCGGCGTTCCTGTTCTGCACGGAGACGGCGGCGGCGCTGCTGCCCACCATCCGCTCCCGGTGCGTGGAGTGGAAGCTCCGGGGCGAGGACGAGGACGCCCGGGACGACGCCGCCCGGGACCTGTGCCGGGCCTTCGCTTCGGGACAGCTGCTGCCGGTGAGCCAATACCTGGTGGGGCTGGAGAATAAGCGCCTCAAGCGCGAGCAGCTCCAGCAGCTGCTGGAGAACGCCTGGCGAGCCTCTGCCGAGGCGCTGCTGGCCGCCTGCGGCAAGCCAGACCCTGCGGACATTCCCGGGGCGGAGGAGCTGCGCCGGGGGCTTACCGTGCGCCAGCTGCAGGGCATGACAGACCTGATGAAGCAATACTGCCTGGAGTGCCGCTATAACGTGGGCGTGGGCCATGTGCTGGGAGCCCTGTGCGCCGGGTGGGAAAAGCTGCTTTGACATACACGGAAAGGAATCGAAATATATGACAACTGTGATCAGCGTCCGCTTCCGCAGCGGATGCAAAACCTACTTCTTTGACCCCGGCGACGTGCAGGTGCAGACCGGGGACCACGTCATCGTGGAGACGGCCCAGGGCCTGGAATACGCCCAGTGTACCATGGGCAACCACCCGGTGGACGACTGCTGCGTCATCCAGCCCCTGCGGCCCATGGTCCGGGTGGCCACGGAGAACGACCGCCGCACAGCGGCCCACAACCGCACCCGGGAGAAGGAAGCCTTCGATATCTGCCAGCGGAAGATCCTCCAGCACAACCTGGAGATGAAGCTGGTGCGGGTGGAGTGCAGCTTCGAGGGGAACAAGATTCTGTTCTTCTTCACCGCCGACGGGCGGGTGGACTTCCGGGAGCTGGTAAAGGACCTGGCGTCGGTGTTCCGGGCCCGCATCGAGCTGCGGCAGATCGGCGTCCGGGACGAGGCCAAGATGCTGGGAGGCCTGGGGATCTGCGGCCGCCCCTTCTGCTGTGCCCAGTTTCTGGACGACTTTGTGCCCGTCTCCATCAAGATGGCCAAGACCCAGAGTCTGTCCCTGAACCCTACGAAAATTTCCGGCACCTGCGGGCGGCTGATGTGCTGCCTGAAATATGAGCAGGACGCCTATGAGGACGCTCTGAAGCGCATGCCCAAGAACGACTCCTTTGTCCAGACGCCGGATGGCCCCGGCAACATCTGCGACGTGAACGTGCTGAAGGAAACGGTTCATGTCCGGCTGGATGAGAAGCCCGAAGCCCCCCGGTGCTACCACAGCTGCGAGCTGTGTGTGCTGCGCAACGGCAAGGGCAGCCGCGACGGCATCCAGGTGCCCCAGGAGCGGCCCGCCCGGTATGTGGAGGAGCGGAAGGAGGACGAGTTCCCCATGCCCCTGGTCATCGCGGACTTTGATCCCGACGCCCCCGCCCGGGAGGAACGGCCCGCCCGCCGCCGGAACGAGCGCCGCCGCCGGGGCGGCGGAAGCAAGCCCCAGCAGACGGCGGAGAAGGTCCCGGAGAAGCGGGAGAAGCCCCGTCCGCCGGAAAAGAAGCGTCCCGATGGGCCCAGGGCCGACGACAAGCCTCGCCGTCCCCGCCGCAAGCCCGGGGACAAGCCTCAGGAAAATCGTCCCCAGCCGCCGAAGAGCGGCGCCCCCAAGCCGCCTCAGAAGCCCGCGGAGAATGCGGCGCCCCAGGAGGGCGCCCAGTCCCGCCGCCGTCCCCGTCACCGGGGCGGACGCCGCAGAAGCGGCGGAGGCGGCACGCCTGCGGCAGAGGGATAAGTCATGGGAAAGTTTGACGGCGTCCTTATCGCCAGCGATTATGACAACACCATCGTCTACACGGAGGATTCCCTTCGGGGAAAGGGCGGCATCCCCCCGGTATCGCCGGAAAACCGGGCAGCCATGGAGTATTTCATGGCCCAGGGCGGCACCTTCTGCGTGTCCACCGGCCGGGCCCTGCCCTCCTTCGCCGCCCTGAAGGACGGCATCCCCATGAATGGCCCCACCGTGCTCTTCAACGGCGCGGCCATCTATGACTTTGCCGCCGGGCGGTACCTCTGCACCGCCTTTCTGCCGGAGCGCATCCGGGACCACGTCCGGCAGCTGACGGCGGAAATGCCGGACCTGACCTTTGAGATCTACCACGACGACAACTCCATCCATGTGGTGCACCCCAACGAGATCACCGCCCGGCACCTGCACCTGACCCACTCCCCGTCGGTGGAGCTGGACAGTCTGGACCAGGCTCCGTCACCTATTGCCAAGCTGCTGTTCGAGGAGGAGCCTCCCCGGCTGCGGCAGCTGGAAAAGTATATCCGGGAGCAACCCTGGAGCCGGGAATATGAGATCGTGGCCAGCGCATCCACGCTGCTGGAGATCACCGCCAAGGGCGCCAACAAGGGCGGCATGGTCCGCCGTCTGGCGCAGCTGCTGCATATCCGGCGGGAGAATGTGTGCTGCGTGGGGGACCACGCCAATGACATCCCCATGCTGGAGTTTGCCGGCATGTCCTTTGCCCCGGCCAACGCCATCGAGTCGGTGCGCCGGGTGCCCGGAGTCCGGGTCCTGCCGGACTGCCGGGAAAACGCCATTGCCGCCATGATCGCGGTACTGGACCAACATTATCAATAAGGAGCGCTTCTCTATGGAAACTACCCTGACCCTGTACGTGCGCTATCTGGCCAAGCCCGGCTGCCGGGAGAGCTTCCTGCGCCAGCTGACCACCGAGGGCATCATCGACGCCATTCGCCGGGAGGACGGCTGCCTGCGGTACGATTATTTCCTGTCCGTCCAGAATGCCGACGAGATCCTCCTGGTGGAGCAGTGGGAGTCGGAGGAAAAGCAGCAGGTCCACCTGCGCACGGCCCATATGGACCGGCTGCGGGAGCTGAAGGCCCAGTATGTGGCGGACGCCCGGCTGGGTAAGGTCCGCCTGGACTGAGGGCCCGGTGCCGATCATCAGGACGATGGCGATGATCATGCAGACCACGACGTTCTGCACCAGACCGGCGATGATGAAGCTGACGAAGGACACGGCAGCCACGGTGACGCCGTAGGGAATCTGGGTGGACACATGGTTCAGATGGAAGCAGTGGGCACCGGCGGAAGCCATGATGGTGGTGTCGGAGATGGGGGACAGGTGGTCGCCGCACACGCCGCCGGCGCAGGAGGCGGCCAGACCGATGGACAGCAGGGTGGACTGATCATACCAGTCAAACACGGCGCAGACCAGGGGGACCATGATGCCGATGGTACCCCAGGAGGTACCGGTGGCGAAGCCGATGAAGCAGGCCACGATGAAGATAACGGCGGGCAGGAACTTGGCAAGGCTGCCGGTGCCTTCCATGACGCTCCGACGAACTCGCCTACCTGCAGACCATTGTCACGGCACAGACCGCACAGGGTCCAGGCAAAGCACAGGATCAGAATGGGGGAGATCATCTGAATGAAGCCGTTGGGGATGGACTCCATAGACTTGGTGAAGCCGATGAGGCCCCGCAGCCAATAATAGATGAAGGTGAACACCAGGGCCACGATGGAGCCCAGGCACAGGCCGGGACCGGCGGAAGCGTCGGAGAAGGCCATGACGAAGTTCTGATAGTTCTCACTTTCGGGGTCGAACATACCGCCGGTCCAGACCAGGCCGATGATGCACAGGGCGATCAGGACGATGACGGGCAGCAGCAGGTCCAGCACGGAGGAGTGCTTCTCGCCTTCCTCATAGTCGTCGGCGCCTTCGAAGGGACGCTCGGGGGTGGTGAACAGATCGTCCTTCACCTGGGCATTGTACTCATGGGTCAGCATGGGACCGTAGTCAATGTTCAGCACGGAGATGGTGATGACCATGATCAGGGTCAGGATGCAGTAGTAGTTCCAGGGAATCTGGCTCAGGAACATGCTGATGCGGGAGCCGGGGAAGCCATCGGGCACATAGGAGGCAACGGCGGCAGCCCAGGAGGACACGGGAGCCAGCATGCACACGGGAGCGGCGGTGGCATCGATGATATAGGCCAGCTTCGCCCGGGAGATCTTGTGGCTCTCGGTGACGGGACGCATGACGGCGCCCACGGTCAGGCAGTTGAAATAGTCGTCGATGAAGATCAGCACGCCCAGCAGCATGGTCATCAGCTGCGCGCCGCAGCGGGTCTTCACGGCCTTGGTGGCCCAGCGGCCGAAGGCGGCGGAGCCGCCGGCCTTGTTCATCAGGTCCACCATGATGCCCAGCATCACCAGGAAGATCAGGATGGAAATGTCGATGGCGTTGATCATGCCCACGCCCTCACCGGCGCCGACAAAGTTCACCACCATCTGCCAGGGCTCGAAATTAGCCAGCAGCAGGGCGCCGGCCAGGCAGCCCAGGAACAGGGAAGAATACACTTCCTTGCTGATCAGGGCCAGGGCAATGGCCACGACCGGAGGGGAACAGGGCCCAACCGGTGGCGACGAAGCCGCTGCCATCGTTGGTAACCTTCGCGATGACCAGTGCGATTACAACGATCGCCAGCGCAATGAAATACGCTATCTTGGTACCTTTCTTTTCCATTAGAGTGATTTACCTCCTCAAGTTTTGGTTCTTTTATGGTACCGTTTTTTGATCTGATTGTCAAGATTTCACCAACGCAAATTCAAACGGGAATTTGAACAAATTATGAACTGGCGTTTTGGCTGTTTCTCCAAACCTTTCATCTTCTTTCACTTTCTTTATGCAAAAGGCTATTATATTTGCAAGAAATATATAAATATTGCGTTAATTTTTCAAATTATCTTAACGGCTTCTTAGCGGACTTTCCGTGCGTTCTGCGCCGGTTATCATTTAATTGCTGTGTTAATTGTTTTTGCTATACCGTTTTTTCTGTGCAGAACCACAGGAGCTGTTCCCTCGTGCCCTGAACGGCATCCCTATTCCGGCAGGAGAAGCAGCCAACGTTCCGCAGCTTCCATTTCCCGGAAGCCGCGGTATTATTTGTGCGCTTCCGGGAAACATATATGATAAAAAAGCAGACAGATGAAAGACAATGTATAAGGAATCCGAATAATACATCCGCTAAAAAGTGTTGCATTTTTCCTGGCTTGTATTATAATATGGCCATACCCGTAGTCATATCAGGCAAATACAGACAAGAAGGTGATCAATTATGGAACTTCAGATTCAGGATCTTGTTTCTTCCATCAAAAAGGACGGCATTGACAGTGCAAATCAGCAGGCCGCCGCGATCCTGGCCGACGCCCGTAAGCAGGCGGACGCCATCGTCGCCGAGGCAAAGAGCCAAGCGGATAAGCTGCGGGACGACGCCAAGGCGGAGATCGACGTGTTCAAAACCAGCGCCCAGCTCAGCGCCCAGCAGGCCAAGCGTGACGCGGTCCTGGCCTTCCGCCAGGAAATCCAGAAGGAATTCGAGAAAATTCTCGCCGCCGACGTGGGCAAGGCTCTGGACCAGCAGACGCTGGCCAGGCTCATCCAGGCCGCCGTGCAGGGAGAGGACGTTTCCGGCTACGCCGTGGAGGTGGGCCAGGTGACGGACGGCATCCGCCAGCAGCTGGCCCAGGAGCTGAAAAACGGCCTGGAGATCCGTCCCTCCAAGAAGGTGGGCGCGGGCTTCCGCCTGGCCGCCAAGGACGGCTCCGGCTATTTTGACTGCTCCGACCAGGAGATCGCGGAGATGCTCATGCCCTTCTTCCGGGATATGCACCTGTAAGGGGGTGGCCCCATGGCTTCCTATTACTATCTGATCTCCAGCCTCCCCATGCTGAAGACCCAGGGCGAGCCGCCCATGGACTACGCCGCGTTTCTGGCCATGTGCAAGTCGGCGGTAAGCAGCGGGGTGTATCAAACGCTGGAGGAGCTGACGGCGGCGTCGGACAAGGGGCCGCTGCTGTCGGAGTGGGCCGGGTTTTACAAGGCCCTGTGCCGGGAGCTGACGTATCAGCGGAACGTGAAGCTGGGCCGGCCCTGTGCCATCCCCTCGGACCGGGACGCCGGCATCGTCCAGACGGTGACGGCGGCGGTAAACGCCGAGAATCCGCTGGAGGGCGAGCGTCTGCTGCTGGACCTGGAATTCCGCCGTCTGGACGGGATGATCGGCCTGCACAACTTCGACGACCACGCGCTGTTCGGCTATGCCATGAAGCTCCAGCTGCTGGAGCGGCAGCGCACCTTCCGGTATGAGGCTGGCAAGCGGGCCTTCGACGAGCTTATGGCCGGCATCCGCCAGCAGGTTTCCAGCTTATAACGAAACAGGAGAAACGAAATGGACAAAGTAACAGGATTTGTGACCGGAGTAAATGGGAACCTGGTATCAGCCACCTTTTCCGGCTCCGTGCGAAAAAATGAAGTGGGCTATGTCCTGGTGGGCGACGAACGGCTTAAGGGCGAGGTCATCCGCGTCAACGGCGACACAGCCAGTATGCAGATCTATGAAATGACCAACGGCATCCAGGTGGGCGACAAGGTGGAGCTCTCCGGCGAGCTGATGAGCGTGGAGCTGGGGCCGGGCCTGCTGACCCAGGTGTTCGACGGGCTGCAGAATCCCCTGCCGGAGCTGGCGCAGCAGTGCGGCTTCTTCCTGCAGCGGGGCGTGTATCTGGATCCCATCCCCAACAAGGACTGGGAGTTTACCCCCCTGGTGAAGCCCGGCGACCATGTTTCCGCCGGTGACGCCGTGGGCAGTGTGCCCGAGGGGCTGTTCACCCACCTGATCATGGTACCCTTCGGCCTGAAGGACGAAGGGTGGCGGGTGAAATCCGTCCGGGAAAAGGGCGTGTACAACGTCCGGGACACCGTGGCGGTGCTGGAAAACGACAACGGCGAGGAGAAGGAGCTGACCATGGTGTTCTCCTGGCCTGTGAAGCAGCCTATCCGCTGCTATGAGGAGCGTCTGCGCCCGGACGAGACCTTGGTGACCAAGCTCCGCTCCATCGACACGTTCCTGCCGGTGGCCAAGGGCGGCACCTTCTGCGTGCCCGGCCCCTTCGGTGCCGGCAAGACGGTGCTGCAGCACATGGAGGCCAAGAACGCCGATGTGGACATCGTCATCGTGGCCGCCTGCGGCGAGCGGGCCGGCGAGGTGGTGGAGGTGCTGAAGGAGTTCCCCGAGCTGGTGGACCCCCGCACCGGACGCTCCCTGATGGAGCGTACCATCATCATCTGCAACACCTCGTCCATGCCCGTGGCCGCCCGCGAGGCGTCGGTGTACACCGCCGTCACCATGGCAGAATATTACCGCCAGATGGGTCTGGACGTGCTGCTGCTGGCGGATTCCACCAGCCGCTGGGCCCAGGCCATGCGTGAGATGAGCGGCCGTCTGGAGGAGATCCCCGGCGAGGAGGCCTTCCCCGCCTATCTGGAGTCCGTCATTGCCTCCTTCTATGAGCGGGCCGGTAAGGTCCGGCTGAAGAACGGCAAGATCGCCTCCGTCACCATCGGCGGCACCGTGTCCCCCGCCGGCGGCAACTTCGAGGAGCCCGTGACCCAGGCCACCCTGAAGGTGGTGGGCGCGTTCCACGGTCTGTCCCGCGAGCGGTCCGACGCCCGCAAATACCCCGCCATCCACCCCATCGACTCCTGGTCCAAGTACCGGGGCGTGGTGGATATGGACCGGGTGGAGCAGGCCCGCAGCATCCTCAAGCGCAGCAACGAGATCAACCAGATGATGAAGGTCATCGGCGAGGAGGGTACCTCCGCCGAGGATTACATCCTCTACCAGAAGGGCGAGCTGCTGGACGCGGTGTATCTGCAGCAGAACTCCTTCGATCCCATCGACGCGGCCTGCGATCCCGACCGTCAGATCCACGAGTTCAACGTGCTGTATGACGTGCTGACCCGGGACTTCGCACTCAGCGACAAAAAAGAGATCCGCGCCTTCTTCAACCAGGTCCGGCAGGAGTTCCTGGACTGGCACAACACCGTGTTCCGCACCCCGGAATTTGAGGCCCAGGAAAAGCGGCTGAAGGACTTTTACCTGAGCAAGGCCGCGGATTGAGAGGGGAGTCAATATGCAGAAAGTTTACACAAAAATTGAGTCCATCGTGGGCAACGTGGTCACGGTCCGGGCCGATGGCGTCCGCAACGGCGACCTGGCCCTGGTGGGCGACAGCTACGCCAACGTCATCAAGCTGGACAGGGACCTGGTAACGCTCCAGGTGTTCAGCGGCACCCAGGGCGTCAGCACCACGGACCCGGTCCGGTTCCTGGGCCGCCCCATGATGGTGTCCTTCTCCGACCACCTGCTGGGCCGCATCTTCGACGGCGCCGGCGTACCCCGGGACAACGGACCCGCCCTGACGGAGAATATGATCCCCATCGGCGGCCCCTCCGTGAACCCGTCCAGGCGTATCGTGCCCAACAAGCTGATCCGCACCGGTATCCCCATGATCGATGTGTTCAACACCCTGGTGGAAAGCCAGAAGCTGCCCATCTTCTCCGTGTCCGGCGAGCCGTATAACCAGCTGCTCTCCCGCATCGCCATGCAGGCCCAGGTGGACATCATCGTCCTGGGCGGCATGGGCCTGAAATACGACGACTATCTGTACTTCCGGGACACTCTGGAAAAGAGCGGCGCCATGGGCCGCACGGTGATGTTCATCCACACCGCCTCCGACCCCACCGTGGAGTGCACCCTGGTGCCCGATATGGCCCTGGCCGTGGCGGAGCAGTTCGCCCTGGCCGGAAAGCGGGTCCTGGTGCTGCTGACGGATATGACCAACTACGCCGACGCCCAGAAGGAAATGGCCATCACCATGGAACAGGTGCCCTCCAACCGGGGCTATCCGGGCGATCTGTACAGCTGCCTGGCCGCCCGCTATGAAAAGGCCGTGGACTTTGAGGGCGCGGGCTCCATCACCATCCTGGGCGTTACCACCATGCCCGGCGACGACGTGACCCACCCGGTACCCGACAACACCGGCTATATCACCGAGGGCCAGTATTACCTGAAAAACGGCCACATTGAGCCCTTCGGCTCCCTGTCCCGCCTGAAGCAGAACGTCAACGACAAGACCAGAAGCGACCACCGGGCCCTGATGGACGGCATGATCCGGCTGTACAGCGCCTATAAGGAGAGCCTGGAAAAGAAGTCCATGGGCTTCATGATGTCCGAGTGGGACGAAAAGCTGCTGAAATACGGCCACCTGTTTGAAACGAAGCTGATGGACCTGAGCGTGAATATCCCGCTGGAGGAGGCGCTGGACCTGGGCTGGGAGATCCTGGCCGAGTGCTTCGAGCCCAATGAAACCGGCCTGAAAACGAGCCTCATCCAGGAGAGATGGCCCAAGCGGTCCGCCGTGGAATGAGGGTGCGCCTATGGCTGTCAAACTTACCAAAAATGAATTGAAGGTGCAGAAGGACCGCCTGAAGCAGTTCCAGCGGTATCTGCCCACCCTCCAGCTGAAAAAGCAGCAGCTGCAATCCGTGGTGATGCAGGTCAACGCCCAGCTGGAGCAGGTGGAGCGGGAGCGCCGGGCCGCCGTGGACGGGCTGGACGACTGGGTGGCCGTTTTCGCGGAAAACGACAGCTTCCCGGTGGACAAGCGCCTGGACACCCTGGTCCGCCCCCAACATGTGGAGTGCGGAGAGGAGAACATCGCCGGCGTCACCGTGCCGGTGTTCCGGGAGCTGAGCTTTGAGGACATCTGCTACGACGTGGCGGATTACCCCCTGTGGGTGGACACTGCGGCGGTGCGCCTGCGAGAGATCGCCCGGCTGGACGCTCTGGAAAAGACCCTCCGCCGCCAGGTGGAGCTTCTGGAGCAGGAGCTGCGGTCCACGGCCCAGCGGGTGAACCTGTTCGAGAAGGTGAAGATCCCCGAGGCCAAGGAGAATATCCGCGTCATCGGCATCTACCTCGGCGACCAGCAGACCTCCGCGGTCGTGCGCGGCAAGATCGCCAAGAAAAAGCTGCAGGAGGTGAGCCGATGATCGAAAAAATGAAGGTCGTCCACATTGTGGCGGCCGCGTCGGAGAAAACCGCCCTGCTGGACCGGCTGCGCGCCCTGGGCATCGTCCACTTCGGCGAAAAGGCCAGCGCCGACCAGCGGCATCTGGAGCGCTTCGCGGAGCTGTCCAGGATGGAGATGCTTCTCCAGGAATACACGGGACAGGAGCCGGAAAAAAAGCTGCTGTCCGACAAGGAATTTGAGGTCTTTTACAAGGACCTGGCCGCCTGCATAGATCGGCACAAGGCCCTGCAGGAGCAAAAGACCGCCGTCCATGCGGCTGCGGAGCGGCTGTCCGAATGGGGAGCCTTCTCCCCGGCGGAGCTGCGGTCGCTGAAGGACCAGGGTCTGGATATCCACATTTACCGCACGGACAAAAAGACTGCGGCCGCCCTGGCGGCGGACCCGGACGTGCGTGTGATCCGGCTGGCCCCGGTGGGAAAGATGCCCACCCTGGCCTCCATCGGGCCCCTGCCCGCCTCGTATCCCGTCACCGAGTTCCCCATCCCCGAAAAGGGCCTGGAGGAGCTGAACCGGGAGTGGGAGGACTGCGACCGGGGCATCCGGGTCTGCGAGGCGGAGCTGCACGACGCCGCCCGGCACCTGCCCAGCATCCACGACCAGATGCTCAAGACCCAGAACGCCGCGGAGTATTCCGCCGTCAGCAACACGTCCCAGAGCCAGGATGGCCTGGTGTGGCTGACGGGCTATATCCCGGCAGCGGAGGTGGAGGGCTTCAAAAAGGCCGCCGCCCAGGCGCACTGGGCCTGGGCCATGGAGGACCCCGCCGCCGATGACGACAAGGTCCCCACCAAGGTCAAGTACAACAAGGTCACCCGCCTGATGATCCCGGTGTTCGACATTCTGGGCGTGGTTCCCGGCTATCGGGAGTATGACATTTCCTTCTGGTTTCTGGGCTTCTTCACCCTGTTCTTTGCCATGATCATCGGCGACGCCGGATACGGCTGCCTGTTCCTGCTGGCGGCCCTGGTCATGACCCTGAAGAATAAGAAGGCGTCCACCGCCGTGCAGCTGCTGTGGCTGCTGTCCATCGCCACCATTGTGTGGGGCGCGCTGACAGGCACCTGGTTCGGCCTGGAGCAGGCCATGGACGTGCCGCTTCTCAAGAGCCTGGTGATCCCCACCTTCGCCAACTATCCCGCCCACTTCGGTGTGGAATCCACCACCCAGCAGAACACCATCATGAAGTTCTGCTTCATCCTGGGCACGGTGCAGCTGTCGCTGGCCTGCGTCATGAACATCCGGCGCAAGCTGGGGGAGAAGGACCTGAGCTGGCTGGCGGACCTGGGGTGGCTGGCCGCCATCGACGCCCTGTATTTCGTGGTGCTGTACCTGGTCATCGGCCAGCAGGTAAACCTGATGCCTGTGGCCTGCGTGGTCATTGCGGGCTTCCTGCTGGTGGTGCTGTTCGGCGGCATGTCCCCGGACAAGACCTTCGGCCAGGGCCTGAAGGCAGGCCTGGGCGACGCGTTCACGGTGTTCCTGAACACCATCAGCGCCTTCGGCAACATCATGAGCTACATCCGCCTGTTTGCCGTGGGCATGGCGTCTCTGGCCATCGCCCAGAGCTTCAACAACATGGCCTTCGGCTTCAAGGGGCCCCTGGTCATCGCCGCCATCCTGATCCTGCTGATCGGTCACGGGCTGAACATCGTCATGGGCCTGCTGTCTGTGGTGGTCCACGGCGTCCGCCTGAACCTGTTGGAGTTTTCCGGTCAGTTGGGGATGGAATGGGCCGGTATTGCTTACGATCCCTTTAAGAAGCGCGATAAAATCAAAAAATAAACGGATAGGAGATTAATTATGAATATCGAATTTATTGGTATGGCGTGCGCTCTGGGCCTGTCCGCCATGGGCTCTGCGTTCGGTTCCGGCTTTGCGGCTCAGGCCTCCGTGGGTGCGTGGAAAAAGTGCTACGCCAACGGCAAGCCCGCCCCCTTCATCATGGTGGCCTTCTCCGGCGCGCCGCTGACCCAGACCATCTATGGCTTCTTGCTGATGAACTTCATCCGCAGCGCCGTGGAGGGCGGCTGTGATGCGGCCCTGGCCATGTTCACCGGCATCTTCGCGGGCCTGGCCATCGGCCTGTCTGCCTTCTTCCAGGGCAAGGTGGCCGCCGCCTCTGCCGACGCGCTGGGCGAGACCGGAAAGGGCACGGCAAACTTCTTCATTGTCATCGGTATTATCGAAACGGTGGCACTGTTCACCCTGGTGTTCAGCCTGCTGCTGCTCCAGTAACCCTCATAAAGCGCAAAAAATCAGGGCCTCAGGGCCCTGATTTTTTTGCTCAGTTTTCCGGGTTCTCCGGGTCCGGCGTGGGCTCCGGGGCGGGCTCCGGGGCGGGTTCCGGATCGGGGTCCGGCGCAGGCTCCGGAGTCGGGTCCGGCGTGGGCTCGGGCTGGGGCTTCTGCTTGCCCACCTCCACGATCTTGTCCCGGCTGTCGTAATTGCTCTCCGCCTCGAAATTGCTGGAGATCAGATTCCCGTTGCCGTCATACACATTCCGCCAGGTCTGCACGGTAAACCCGGTGATGGGATACTGGGTCACCCGCTCCGCGCCGGGAGCCAGATTGTCCACTTCCTTATAGATGGTTTTCCACGGGGTGGTGGACACGGTCTTGCTGGTGATCTTCACGAAGCTGCTGTCGGTTTTGGTGCCGAAGATCTTCACCGTGACGTTGTTGTTGTACCAATAGGTGACGATCTTGATGGGATAGTCCGTGTTGTTCTGCAGAACAAAGTCCAGATACGGCCAGAACACCGTGGCGTCGCACCCGGAGGGGACATAATCCTGGGCGTACATATGGCAGGCCCGGGACACGATTTTCAGATTGGCCAGCAGCGCCGAATAGTACAGGGTGGACGACACCTGGCACACGCCGCCGCCATAGGAGGGCACGGCCTTTCCGCCCACATAGGCGGTGCCGATCTTGAACCCGGCCTCCTTGGTGGTGGGGCCCACGGCATTGTTATAGCTGAAATTTTCGCCGCTGTTGACCACGGAGCCGCTGACGTTCCCGGCGGCCTTCCGAACGTTGAAAATCCGGTCGCTGGTGCCGGAGACATAGGAGGTGTACTGCCCCAGCACGTCCCGGAACAGCACCTTTTCCAGCCCCGCCTTGGTAACGGTGGGATAGGTGATCCGGGCGGGGATCACGAGCTCCTGCCCGGGCTGGGCCTGCTCCACCAGCTTTTCGGCCGCCGCCACGTCAAAGGTAACGCCCACGCGCCCCTCCACCACCTGACCGGTGGCCCGGTCATAGGAAGCGTTCTTGCCCTCACCGCCGATCTCCCGCTCCACTGCCGCCAGATCCAGGGCCTTGCCCTGGGTCACGGTGCTGACGCATTCGATGGGGTCCAGACACCGGGTGGTCACGGCCTGATGCAGGGCCCGGGCCAGCTTATCCCGGTCAATGGTGCGTCCGTCGGCGGGCTTGGTGACGTAGAAGCCGTCGCCCTTGCCCTCCTCCATACGGTATGCGCCGTCCACCGGGTCACGGCTCAGCTCCCGGCTCAGGCTCTCCGCCCGCTGGGACAGCTGCGCCGCATCCAGATCCCACCGGACTGCCGCCTGAGTCTCCCCAAACCAGCTGCGGATCAGGTGATACCCGTTGACGAAGAAACTTCCCCCATGGGCCGCGTTCCAGGCAGCCTGGGCCGCCTCCTGCGGCGTAACGGATACCCCAAGCTCCGACAGGCTCACCTGTCCGATGGTCTCCTCTCCCAGGGTCAGGTGGATGACCTCGCCGCTGCACGCATCGGCTCCGTCCCGCTGCCATTTATCCCGAACCTCCTGGGCGGTAAGTCCGCCCACGTCCACGCCCAGCACCCGGGTACGGTGCAGGGTGGTCCTTCCCGCAGCGGCCGCGATGCACACCGCCAGGTATGCCGCCGCCAGAAGGCCCACGGCGATACCCGCCGCCATCCCGGCGATCCGGCCCGCCGAACGGGGCCGCTTTTCCTTCTGCAAGGGCTTCTGGTCTGTCTTTTCCATCAGGGCCCCTCCTCATCATTCTGTTGCCGCGCTGTTGCGCGTTCGTATAGTATACTACATCTCCTTCCAAAAAAGGTTACAATCCGGTAACAATCACCGGTTCTTCAACACACTGTTGATTTATGTGCGGGCCCGCTTGGGGATCCGGATGGTCAGCAGGATCTCCTGCTCCGTGTCCCGCCGGTCCCACCCGGCGTCCACCCCGGCCTGACGCATCAGGTGCAGTCCCCGGTCCACGCTGTTGAGAAACAGCCGCACATCCTTGATGATGTAGGTGCTGCGCCCCCGGGGCGGCGTGGTCCGGTCCTCCTGCAGAAGCTTTTCCACATGGGCCTCCGCCTGGGCCACGTTCATCTGCCGCCGCACCATGTCCCCGGCGGCCCGGCGCTGGACCTCCGGGTCCTGGAGCCGCAGCAGCGCCCGGGCATGCCGCTCCGTCAGCCCGTTTTCCCGCAGAAGATTCCGCACATCCTCCGGCAGCCGCAGAAGCCGCAGCTTGTTGGCCACCGTGGGCTGGGCCCGGCCCAGGCGCCGGGCGGCCTCCTCCTGGCTGAGCCCATACCGGGAGATCAGCCGCGCAATGGCCGCCGCCTCCTCCCAGCAGTCCAGGTCCCGCCGCTGAAGATTTTCCATCAGAGCCAGCAGGGCGGAGTCCTCCTCGCCCACCTGGGCCACCAGACACGGCACCTCCCGCAGTCCGGCGATCCGGGCCGCCCGCAGCCGCCGCTCCCCGGCCACCAGCTCATACCCGTCTCCGGCCCGGCGAACCGTCAGCGGCTGTAAAATGCCGCAGGAGCGGATGCTGGCGGCCAGCTCCGCCAGCCCCACCTCGTCAAAGCCCTGCCGGGGCTGCTGGGGATTGGGCCGGATGCGGCCCAGGGGGATGTACTGGACCCGTGTGGACAGAAATTCACCCTTTCGCTGCAATTTCATGGCGCTCGCCCTCCTTTTCCCCATTTTATCCGTCCCGGGCGGCAAAAAAGGCCGCACTCTGTCGGGAAATCAAAATTTCCCCGCTTGCGCCCCGGACTGCAATGTCTGCGCCGTGTATGTGGAGCCGTCTCACCGCTCCGTTGAAAACAGGAACATATCATAATTGTGTTGACGGCAGTCCGTGAGATGGGATACAATGAGAAAAAAGGAGGGGAAACTCTATGAAGAAGCGTCTGGAAGCCCTATGGTGCGCACTGTTCCGCGTGAACAAAAACGCTACCGGCTACACCTGGCCCATTTGCCGGATACTGCTGTGTCTATTGTCCTACTGGCTTTTGACAGTGGTCAACGGAAGTCGGCCCATGAGTACGCCCCGGGCGGTGGTGTTCGTGCTGCTGATCGTGCTGACCTGGGGACTCTTTTACGGCGTTATATGCGCACTGGTGGAGATCAGCATCGTCCGGAAGCACCGCAGATCCCCCAAGACCAGGCAGCCGGTATCGGGCCGGGAGAAGGCTGCCGGAAAGCCCTTTTCCCTGGAGCAGCTGGCAGCGCTGGCGGAGGAGAATGACATTGTGGAGCTTCGCCTGCTTCACGGCAGCCGGACTGTCACCGCCGGGTCCAGCTCCGACTACACGCCCCAGAAGGGTTTTTTCGATAAGCGCTACTATGTGGGCAGCAAGGAAATGGAAACTATCGACGATTTCCGGCGGGCATTGGAGCCATACGCCCCCCGGCGGCACCGTCACGGTGCTGACCATTGACGGCGTAAAGCCCCAATAAACATTTGCAGCACGGAAGAGAGCCGTATGATGCACCGCATATCCCCGCGGAAGCCACCCTCAGCAGCGGAAAAAATGCTTGCCATCCGGAGCCCCGGGGGGTACAATAGCACCAATCAGAAAACAGGAGGCGTATTCCTATGGAGTTTAACCCGCAGAAGCAGCTGGCAGGCCTGCTGGAGTGGATGGACCAGCAAATGACCCTGTGCCATGGCAAGACCGCCGTCATCGGCATTTCCGGCGGCAAGGACAGCAGCACCGTGGCGGCGCTGGCAGTGGCCGCCTACGGCCGCGAGAACGTGTACGGCGTCCTGATGCCCAACGGCGTCCAGCCGGATATCGACTATTCCCAGGCCCTGGTGGAGCACCTGAACATTCCCCACTGCACCATCAATATCCACGACGCCGTCCAGGGCGTCCTTCACGAGATGGAGCAGGCGGGCCTGGAGCCCAGCCGCCAGACCCGGGTGAACCTGCCCTCCCGCATCCGCATGGCCACTCTGTACGCCGTGGCCCAGACCGTGCCCGACGGCATCGTCATCAACACCAGCAACCTCTCCGAGGACTGGGTAGGCTACTGCACCATTTACGGTGACTCCGCCGGGGCCTTCTCCCCCCTGGGCATGTACACCACCGAGGAGGTCATTGCCCTGGGCCGGGTCCTGGGCCTGCCGGAGAAGTTCCTGGTAAAGGCCCCCTCCGACGGCCTCACCGGCCTCACCGACGAGGACAACCTGGGCTTTACCTATCACGCCGTCAACGAATACGTTCGCCGGGGCGTCTGCGACCCGGCCATCCGGGCCCAGATCGACCAGAAGCACCGCGTCAGCCGCTTCAAATTCCAGACCCTGCCGGTGTATCACAACGGTTTGCCCATGGCTCTTACCGACGAGACGGATTACTACAAATAAGCGCCAAACACCCCGGAGCAGCGCTCCGGGGTGTCAGCCTGTCAAAAAATCCTTTTTGACAGGCTGAAAAGCATTTTCAAAACTTTCATAAAAGTTCTGAAAATGCGGTGATTGAAAACGAAAGACACCCCTGATGGGTTTCTTTCGTAACTATCTTCCTTTCCGAAGGCGGAGGCAATCTGCCCTTTTTTGACAAGCTGCCAAACACCCCGGAGCAGCGCTCCGGGGTGTTTGCATTGGTCTTTATTTGCTGCGGATGAACAGCACCCCCAGGGTGCCGGGGCCGCAGTGTGAGGTGACGGTGGACCCTGCGGTGGTCTCGATGATCTCCTCAAAATCGGGACACAGCTCCAGGAGCTTCTGCCGCACCGCCTCCACCGCCTCCGGGGCGCAGCGGGTATGGGTAATGAACACCCGGTGCCTGTTGATATCATCCCGTCCCTGGAGCCGGTCCTGGGTGTATTGCAGCATCACCTTGTCAATGGGGCCGCGATACTTTTTGCCTGGGGTCATCTTGCCGTCCTTCACCTCGATGCAGGGCTTCAGCTTCAGCAGATTGCCGCCGAAAGCGCTGAGGGCCGAGCACCGCCCACCCTTGTACAGATAGTCCAGCCGGTCAATAACAAAGCTGGCCTCCACCCGGGGAGCCAGGTCCGTGCAGGCCCTCTGAATTTCCTCCGCCGTATGTCCGGCCGCCGCCAGCTCCGCGCCGTGGAGCACCAGCAGGCCCTGGCCCGTGGACAGGTTCCGGGAATCCACCACATATACGTCGCCGACGTCCGCCGCCGCCATGCAGGCGTTCTGATACGAGCTGGAAAAGTCGCTGCTGATGCAGAAGTGCACGACGCTGTACCCCTGCTGGTGCCAGGACCGGAACTCCCGGACATAGTCGAACACGTTGACGGCGCTGGTCCGGGGCAGCTGGCCGCTGGCGTCCACATAGTCATAAATGGTCTCCGGCGTGATCTCCACGCCGTCGCGGCCCACCTGGTCGCCGCAGTGCACCGACAGGGGGGTGATGGCAATGTCGTACTTTTCGATCAACTCCGGCGATAAGTCGCAGGTGCTGTCCGAGGTGATCTTTACCTTCATTTGCTGCCTTTCTCCTTACATTAAGGCCCCGGGCCGGGCCCGGCGGCGATTTGAGCAAGAGTTTTTCCCAATTCTTCCTTTCGCGGCACTTCCAAAACCGCCGCACATGATATTATATCGAAAAAGCCCCCGGGATGCAAGAAAAACTTGCCATTTCTCCCGAGAAAAGCGCGGCAATTCCCATAGAATTGCCGCGCTTTTCTGATTTTATTCCTCAAACAGACTGGCCTGGTAGGGCAGCCCCCCCTTGCCGATGTTCCGGCGCTGGGCAGCATTTTCCTCCGCCAGGGCGTCGGCAATGGCCATTTTCCGGATGATATTGCGGACGGTGGCGTCCAGGTCGGTGCCCGCCCGATAGTCGGCAGGGAAGATGAAATCCACCCGCCCCTTGGCCAGCAGATCCTCCACGCCCTGGCGGTTCTCCTGCTGGTACACGGCGATGGCCTGGCCGCCGTAGGCCCGCATCATCTTCATGCATGGCACATCAGACAGGCCGTCTCCCACATAGATCATGTTGGTAAACGGCACCCGCTTGCTGTCGTCGGGCATGGAGTCATTGAGGGTCTTGTCGTCGGACACATCCAGCACGCCCTTATTGATGCGATAGACGAACTGGGTCTTGTTGGTGAAGTTTACGTCCAGCTTGGGCCACGAGGCCAGCCCGTCCCCATCATAGAAAAACTCACAGGCGTAGATCTCCCGGAACTCCCGGGCGATGCCGCTGCCCTCGATAATCTCCCGCAGGCCGGAGGAGATGACATAGTGCTCCACCTGCACCCCCTGGCTGCGTCCAAATTCGTTGATGCGTCCGAACCAATCGGCCACCCCGGGAAACAGCTCCATCCCGTGACCGCACCGCACCAGGAAATCCCGATCCAGCCGGATGTTCTGGGCCCGGCATTCGGCGATCATGGTGTACATGTACGCCAGCAGCCCGTCCATGCGGTTCTCCCGGCCAAAGTCATTGGCCTTCCTCCAGAATTCTGCCGGAGTATAGCCCAGCGCCGGGATAAATGCATAGTCCTCCATGTCCGTGGTGCACAGAGTCTTGTCAAAGTCATACAGCAGCGCCACAATAGGCGTCATACCGCCACCTCCTTGCGTATAGGGCAAAAGCGGCCCCCAGGGGGCCGCTTTTTGCATTTCATATCAGCGTCTGTCGCCGCCGTTGTAGTTGCGGCCAAACTGCAGGTCCTCCAGGTTCAGCTTAAAGTCCAGGGGAAAAGGGGAATCCTCCTCTTTCTTCTCCTGGGGCTTTTCCTCCGGCGGCTGAGGCTCCGGGTCGGGCTGCTGCTCCTGCGAAGGCTCCTCCTGAGAAGCAGGCTCCGCATCCGTCGCAGCCTCCGCCACAGGCACGGCGTTCTCCTGGGGGGCAGGCAGGGCCACGGCCTCGCTCTGCTCCTCCTGCTCCGGCGCATTCCGCTCCGGCAGAGCATCCAGAAACGCCATCTGCTGGGCGCACAGCTCCCGGCTGCGCTGGATAAAGCTCTCCGTCTCGCTTTGGGCCGCAGCCAGCTTCTCCCAGGAATCCCGGATCTCCTGCTGGAGCTGCCGGGCCTGGATCTCGGCCTCGCCCCGGGCCTCGATCAGGATCCGCTGCGCCTCCGCCTGGGCGTTGGAAATGGTCTTTTCCTTTTCCGCGTGGGCCTCGGCGATGGACTTGTCCCTTTCGGCCTGGGCCTCAGCCACCATCTGGGCCGCCATTTTCTGGGCCGCCAGCAGGGTAGACCGCATGGCGTCCTCGGTGGCGCGGTATTCCTCCACCTTCTCGGCCAGCACCTTCAGCTTGGCCTTCAGGGTGGTATTGTCCTTATACAGCGCGGTATAATCCTCCGTCAGGCCGTCCAGAAATTCGTCCACAGCCGTCATACTGTAGCCGCTGCTCAGACCGGACGATTTGGGAAAGGTTTTCTCGGAAACTTCCTGGGGTGTGTACATGATCTATCCCTCCGTTTTTTGCTGTATCGGTCCGTCACATGTACAGGCCGCTGTTTTCCAACTCGTCGATCAGGTCGCCCATAAGATCCACGGAATAGGGCGTGGCGATATAGGTCTTGGCGGCCACGCGCTTGACCTTGCCGCCGGTAGCATAGGCCACGCCGGATACGAAGTCCAGCAGCCGCCGGGCAGTATCGGGGTCGGTGTTCTCCATATTCACCACCACGGTGCGCTTTTCCAGCAGATGATCGGCAATGGCCGTGGCGTCCTCGTCATACTTCGAGGGCTTCACCAGCACCACCTTCAGCTGGGTAGTGGCGTGGATGTTCACCACCTTGCTGCGGCGCTCCTCATCCCGGCGCTCCTCCCGCCGGTCGTCCCGGCGGGGACGATCCTGGTAATCGTTCTCCTGATATTCCACCGGTTCATCCTCGTCGTCATAGGGATGGATAAACTTCTTGAACTCGTCCTTCAGGCTCATGTGCTTCCCTCCGCTCTTTATTTTGTATAGTCCCGTGCGCCGAAAATTGCCGTACCCACCCGGATCATGTTGCTGCCGCACCGGATGGCGTCGGCAAAATCGCCGCTCATGCCCATTGACAGATATTCCATCTTATTATCGTATATTTTTGCATTGATGTCAACATAAAGCCACCGCATTTTCTCGAAATATGCCAGATTTCCGTGGGGCTCCATGGCCACCGGAGGGATGGTCATCAGTCCCCGGACCCGGACATGAGGCATGGCCAGAGCCGTTTCCGCGGCGGCGGCGATATCCTCCGGCGCAAAGCCGCTTTTGGCCGCCTCCCCGCCGATGTTCACCTCCAGCAGGATATCCTGGCAGAGCTCCAGCCTTCCGGCGGCCTTTTCGATCTCCTGCAGCAGCTCCGTGCTGCCCACAGACTGGATCAGATCGGCCTTGCCCACCACCTGCCGCACCTTGTTGCGCTGGAGATGGCCGATAAAGTGCAGGGGGCGGCCGGCGTAGGCGTTTTCCGCCAGCTTGGCGGTCATCTCCTGCACCCGGTTTTCGCCCAGGGCGTCGATCCCGGCGGCAATGGCCTCCTGGCAGGCGGCGGCGTCGTTCATTTTGCTGGCGCCCACCAGGATAACGTCGGCGCCGGTGCGCCCCGTTTCCCGGGCCGCCTGGTCCATCTGCTGCCGGACGGCGGCAATATTCTCCGCAATAGACATAGTGAAAGCCTCCCTTTCCGCGGTCAATCTTCTTTCAATATCTGTGTGCCGTCCAGGGTCACGCCGGTCATGATGACCTCGTCGCCGGGACGGAGCGTTGACAGTCCCTCGGTGTTCTGAGGCACGGACACCAGCACATAGTCGTCCCCCTGATACACCATTTCCACAGGCTTGAACTGGGGGAAGCTGCCCTGAACGCAGTATACGCCCAGCTTTCCGTTGTCGCTCTGCCGCAGGCACACGGAGGGCAGACGCAGCCCCGTATAGCTGTGCAGCACGATCTGCGCCGTCTGGTGCCGCAGCTGAGTGGTCTCCGCCAGATATTCCCGGCAGGACAGCACCACCACGCACCGGCCGTTTTCCGCCGGGCCCACGGAATGCACCTCGGCGGCAATGTCGTCGGTGACGCCCTTGGTCAGCCGCAGAGATACGCTGCCGCAGGCGGCAATGCGCTGGGCCTCCTCCTCCGCCACGGCGGCGGCATAGTACCAGGTGTTGCTGTAAATCAGCTTGCCCACGTTGGCGGTATTCTCCCCGGGGGCCAGGCTGTCCAGAGCGCTGGGAGTCAGGTCCCCCAGGCCCGCCGGGGTCAGCACGGACTCATACCCGTCGCACACGGCGGAGTACGTCCCCGCCCGGGGAGCGGTGATATCCGTGGCCCCGGTAAGGCCCGCCTGCAAGGAGTCGATCTCGTCCTGCACCGCGGCGATCTCCGTTTTGATCTCCTGACTGGAGGTATAGGCCCGGCTGCGCTTGACAATGGCGGCCTTCAGCTGGGACAGGTCGCCGGAGGCGGCGGTATAGTCCCCGCCGGTGAGATTCTTCCGCAGGGTCATGATTTCGTCGGAAATGGAGCCGTCCAGCTTCAGAGCGGCGTCGGGGTTCAGATAGGAGGACAGGGCGTATTCCAGCTGCTCCAGCTGCAGGCGCTTGGCCTGGATCTGGGCCACGGCCTCCAGGGCCCCGGGGCTGTCATAGGCGGTAGCGATGACCTGGCCCTTTCCCACCTTTTCCCCCTCGTCCCGGGTATGGCTCAGGGTCCCGGCCTCGGAGCGGAAGGCTTCCTCCTCCCGCACCAGCCAGCCGGAGGCCTCCACGGATTCCTCCGTGGTGCTGGTATACACCCGGGTGGTGGCGTAGGGGTTCGTCAGATACCGCACCCCCTGGACCAGAAAATAGAACACCACCGCCGCCGCCAGGGCAATGGACAGAATTTTGAATGCGCGGGTGGACTTCATGGCGTAACCTCCTTTGGTGGCCGGGTGATGGTGTTGGGGCGCTGCCGCGCGCCGGGGCATGTCTCAAAAAATCTCCGTGCCCAAGGCTTTGCCTGCGGCAAAGCGCTTGTGCGCCCTGTCGGGCGGCGGCGCTATTGCGCCTCCGACGGCAAGCCCGGGTCGTTCAATGGCACCGGATGAACCGGAATGATGGTGGATATTGCATGCTTGTAAATCACCTGCTGCTTGTTGCCCAGGCGCCGCAGACGCGGCGTCTGGGGCCCCGTGATTTTATTCCGCACGGACGGAGTGAATCCGCCCGTGCCCAAGGCTTTGCCTGCGGCAAAGCGCTTGTGCGCCCCGTCGGGCGGCGGCGCTATTGCGCCTCCGACGGCAAGCCCGGGTCGTTCAATGGCACCGGATGAACCGGAATGATGGTGGATATTGCGTGCTTGTAAATCACCTGCTGCTTGTTGCCCAGGCGCCGCAGACGCGGCGTCTGGGGCCCCGTGATTTTATTCCGCACGGACGGAGTGAATCCGCCCGTGCCCAAGGCTTTGCCTGCGGCAAAGCGCTTGTGCGCCCTGTCGGGCGGCGGCGCTATTGCGCCTCCGACGGCAAGCCCGGGTCGTTCAATGGCACCGGATGAACCGGAATGATGGTGGATATTGCGTGCTTGTAAATCACCTGCTGCTTGCCGTCGGTGTCCAGCACCACGGTGAAGCTGTCAAAGCCGGTGACGCTGCCCCGCAGCTGAAAGCCGTTCATCAGAAATACGGTAACGGGCAGGCTCTGCTTGCGGACCTTGGTCAGGAAAATGTCCTGAAGATTGTTTTTCTGCATAACGAATGCTCCTTTTCTCTTTGTGCGGACGGCTGTCCGCCTGCCCTTATCCTAAGCCATGGGCTGTGAGAAAATCTGTCGCATTCTGTAAAGCCGCCGGGAAATCCGGCTCCCGGTCCCAGAGGATCCAGTGGATGTCCGGGTTGCGCCGCAGCCAGGTCAGCTGCCGCTTGGCGTACTGGCGGGAGCGGAGCTTGACCTCCTCCACCGCCTGGTCCGTGGTGGCCGCGCCGTCGGCCACCGCCAGAAACTGCTTGTAGCCGATGGCCTGCAGGGCCGTGGCATCCCGGGGCAGGCCGCTGTCCAGAAGGTCCTGCACCTCCTGCAAAAGCCCCTGGCGGACCATGTCGTCCACCCGCCGGTCAATGCGCCGGCGCAGGTCCTCCCGGTCCCGGAAGCTCAGCCCGATATACACCGCCTCGTACCGGTCCGGACGCTGCCGTCCCCGCCTGTCCCGCAGGGACATGGGCTCCCCGGTCTGCTCATAGATCTCCAGCGCCCGGAGAATGCGCTTTTCATCCCGCAGGTGCAGCCGTCCGGCGGTTTCCGGGTCCACGGTTCGCAGCCGCTCCAGCAGCGCCTCCGGCCCCTGCTCCCGCAGCTCCCGCTGGAGCCGCAGCCGTACCTCGCCGCCCTGGCTGCCGGGGGCGAAGTCGTCTCCCCGGATCAGGGCGTCCAGGTACAGGCCCGTGCCACCGGCCAGCACCGGGAGCTTTCCCCGGCTGAGGATATCCTGAATGCAGGCGTCCGCCGCCTGGCAGAACCGGGCCGCAGACCACTGCTCCGCCGGGTCCGCCACGGCGATCATGTGATGGGGGACCCCCTCCATCTCCTCCGCCGTGGGGGCGGCGGTGCCGATGGTCATGCCCCGGTAGATCTGCATGGAGTCCACGGATACCACCTCGCCGCCGAAGCGCCGGGCCAGAGCCACGGCCATTTTCGTTTTTCCGCTGGCGGTGGGACCCACCACGCACAGGACCCTGGGGGCCATAGGCCGCTCCTTTCCGGGCGTCACGCCCGCTTGAACATTTTTTCCACCTGGTATTTGCTGAGCTTCACCGCCACCGGGCGGCCATGGGGGCAATACTGAATTTCCCCGGACTGGACCCTGTCCACCAGACGCCGCAGCTCGGCGGGGTCCGTGTGCATCCCGGCCTTGATGGCGGATTTGCAGGCCATGGTCTGCAATAGGCTGTCCCGGGCTGCGTCCGGGTCCGCCCGGTTCAGCCGCAGGTCCTCCGCCAGCTCCTCCAGGGCTCCGGTGGGGTCGTCTACCCCGGCGGGCACCCCCCGCACCAGCACCGCGCCGCCGAAATCCTCGCACCGGAACCCATACCGCTCCAGCAGGGGCAGCTGCTCCAGCACCGCCGCGCAGTCCTCCGGCGACAGCTCCACCGCCATGGGCTCCAGCAGTGTCTGGGACATGATGGGCTCCGTGGCGGCCTTCAGCGCGTCGAACCGTACCCGCTCGTGGGCAGCGTGCTTGTCGATGAGCCACACGTTCTCCTGCTCATCCTCGCAGATGATATACGTCCGCAGCACCTCGCCGGCAATGCGCCAGGGGGCCTCATGCGGCGGCTCCAGAGTCACCTGCTCCGGCAGGGATACCGTCTCCTGCACAGGCGGTTCTTCCCGCACAGGCGCCGGTTCCTGCGGCTCTGCCGCCGAGGCCGGGGACGGCGGGGTAATGTGATAGCTGACGCCGGGCCGGGCCGTGGGGGCCGTGAAGGCCTTCCCCGGCTCCGGGGCCACGTCCCGCACCGCCATGGTCTGGGCCGGTCTTTCCTCCGGCTGCGCCGCAGGCCGGGACACCGGCGCGGCGGGACGGGCGGTATAGCTGCCCAGCGGGCGCTTCTCCGGCTCCGGCTTCTGCTGCTGCCGGAACTCCTGAGCCGTCATGGTCCGGTAGAAGGGCTTCTCCTCCTTTTCCGGGGCCTTGGGGCGAGCTGCCGCGTCCAGGGCATCCAGGACGGTATAGTACACCGCATCGAAGGCGGTTTTATCCGATACGAATTTCACCACGGTCTTGGCCGGATGCACGTTCACGTCCACCCGGTCCTCCGGCAGGGTCAGATGCAGCACGCAGCCGGGGAACTTCCCCTTCAGCAGGCGGTTGCGGTACGCCTCCTCCAGGGCCGCCGACAGCAGCTGGCTCTTGACGAACCGTCCGTTGACGAAGAACAGCTGGCGGCCCCGGGTGCCGTGGCCGTTCAGGGGCCGGGTCACATAGCCCGACACCTGCACGTCGCCGCCGCAGCCCCGGACCTCCTGCAGGCCCATGGCGAAGTCCCGGCCCATGGCCGCGTATACGGCGGACAGCAGCTGCCCGTCGCCGGGGGTGTGGAGCACCTCGGCCCCATCCCGCAGCAGCTTGAAGGACACCTCCGGATGGCTCAGGGCCAGGTGCTGGACGATGCCGGACACGGCGGCCCCCTCGGCGCTGTCCTTCTTCATGAACTTCATCCGGGCAGGAGTGTTGTAAAACAGGTCCCGGACGCAGATGGTGGTGCCCTCCGGGCACCCGGTCTCTTCCACCTGCCCGGGCACGCCGCCCTCCAGATGCAGGGAGGCCCCGGTCTGGGCCCCGGTCTGGCGGGTGAAAATATCCACCCGGGACACGGCGGAGATGGCCGCCAGGGCCTCGCCCCGGAAGCCCAGGGTGCCGATGGCGGCCAGGTCCGCCGCCGTGCGCAGCTTGCTGGTGGCGTGGCGCAGAAACGCCGTGGGCAGCTGCTGCGGCGCGATGCCGCAGCCGTTGTCCGTAATGCGCAGATAGGTGAGGCCCCCGCGCTGGACCTCCGCCACAATGGCGGTGGCCCCGGCGTCCAGGGCGTTTTCCAGCAGCTCCTTGGCCACGCTGGCGGGCCGCTCCACCACCTCGCCGGCGGCGATCAGATCCGCCACATGCCGCGGCAGGCATTGAATATCAGGCATAGCGTTGTCCTTTCGTGTTATGTCAGCTTCTTTTTCAGTTCATACAGCAGCTGCAATGCCTCCAGAGGCGTCAGCGAGTCCACCTGGGTCCGGCGGAGCCGGTCGACGACCTGGCTCTCGGCCACGGCGGCAAAGGATACCTGGTCCTCCCGGGGAGCGGGGGCTGCCGCCGGGCGGCCGGACTCCTCCTCCAGCTGCCGGAGGATTTTTCTGGCCCGGGACACCACCGCGTCCGGCAGGCCCGCCAGCTTGGCCACCTCGATGCCGTAGCTGCGGTCCGCGCCGCCGGGGACGATCTTCCGCAGGAACACGATCTCCTCGCCCCGGGCCCGGACGGCGATGTTGTAGTTCTTCACGCCGGGGAGGGTGCCCTCCATGGCGGTAAGCTCGTGGTAATGGGTGGCAAACAGGGTCTTTGCCCCCAGGCGCTTGGGGTCGGCGCAGTATTCCAAAACCGCCCGCGCGATGCTCATACCGTCGAAGGTAGAGGTGCCCCGGCCGATTTCGTCCAGGATCAGCAGGCTCTTGTCCGTGGCGGCATGGAGGATGTCGCTGACCTCCGTCATCTCCACCATAAAGGTGGACTGCCCCGCCGACAGATCGTCGGAGGCCCCGATGCGGGTAAATACCCGGTCCACAATGCCCAGGCGGGCCGCCTTGGCCGGGACAAAGGACCCGATCTGGGCCATGAGCACCATCAGCGCCACCTGGCGCATGTAGGTGGACTTGCCCGCCATGTTGGGGCCTGTGATGATGGACACCCGGTCCTCGCTGCGGCCCATATAGGTGTCGTTGGGCACAAACAGGGCGTCAGGCCGCATGGCCTCCACCACCGGGTGGCGTCCCTGGTGGATCTCGATAACGCCGGACTCGTCCACCACCGGGCAGCAGTAGTTGTTCTTCACCGCCACCGCTGCCAGGGAGCACAGGCAGTCCGCCTCCGCCACGGCGGCGGCCGTGGCCTGGATCCGGGCCACATGGCCGCTCAGCTCCTGCCGCAGCCGGGTGAACAGCTCATATTCCAGGGCCGATACCCGGTCCGACGCGGACAGGATGTCGTGCTCCAGGTCCTTCAGCTCCTGGGTAATATAGCGCTCGCCGTTGACCAGGGTCTGCTTGCGGATATAGGTATCCGGCACCTGGTCCTTGAAGGAGTTGGACACCTCGATGTAATAGCCGAATACCTTGTTGTACCCGATCTTCAGGGTGCGGATGCCGGTTTTCTCCTTTTCGGCGGCCTCCATAGAGGCGATGATGCCCTTGCCGCCATGCAGAATGCCCCGCAGGCGGTCCACCTCCGGGTCGAAGCCCTCCCGGATGAACTCCCCCTCCCGGACGGAGAAGGGGGGATCGTCGCACAGGGTGCGGCCGATCAGGTCCGTCAGGTCCTCCAGAGTGTCCAGCTGGGCCAGCTCCCCCAGGCGGCCCCGGTCAAAGGCCGACAGCAGCTCCTTCACATGGGGCAGCCGCGCCATGGCGTTTTTCAGGGCTACCACATCCCGGCCCCCGGCTGTGCCGTATACAATGCGGCCCACCAGCCGCTCCATGTCGCCGATGCCGGACAGGGCCAGGGCCAGCTCCTCCCGCACCATGGTGTGGTCCACCAGCTGGCCCACGGCGGCGCTGCGGCGGGTGATGGCCGTAACGGACAGCAGGGGCCGCTCCAGCCAGCTGCGGAGCATCCGCCCGCCCATGGGGGTCTTGGTCTTGTCCAGCACCCAGAGGAGGCTCCCCTTCTTCTCCTTGCTGCGCAGGGTCTCCGTCAGCTCCAGGTTCCGCCGGGCCGTCAGGTCCAGCTCCATGAACTGCCCCTGCTGATAGTAATCCAGGTCGTCCACGTGGCGCAGGTCGGTTTTCTGCGTCTCGTGGAGATAGCCCAGCAGCGCCCCCAGCGACAGCGCCGCCGCGGGGTTCCCCTTGGGCAGCCGGGCGGCGGCCTCGTCGCCGAACTGGGTGCGGACGGTCTTTTCCGCCTCCTGCAATTGAAAGCGCCCGGCGGGCAGCCGCTCCACATGGCAGTGGAGCTTATCCTGCATCAGACTCAGCAGCGGCCCGCAGTCGTAGGCCGCCTGGTTCACCACCGCCTCCGCCGGGGAAAACCGGCCCAGCTCGTTGAGCAGGTGCTCCGCCCGGTCCGGACCCTGGAAGGCGGTGACGTGGGTCTTGCCGGTGGAGATGTCGCACACGCTGAAGCCCGCGCAGGTGTCGTCCAGATACAGCCCCGCGCAGAAGTTGGAGCGTCCCTCCTCCAGGCAGGCCGCATCGATGACCGTGCCGGGGGTCACCACCCGGATAATGTCCCGGTCCACCAAGCCCTTGGCGGTGGCGGGGTCCTGGGTCTGCTCGCAGATGGCCACCTTGTAGCCCTTGGCAATAAGCCGGGCAATATAGGCGTCGGAGGCGTGATAGGGAATGCCGCACATGGGCACCTTTTCCTCAAAGGGCTTGTTCTTGTCCTTGTCCCTGGTGGTCAGGGTCAGGTCCAGCTCCTTGGACGCCTTCCGGGCGTCGTCGCCGAACATCTCGTAAAAATCCCCCAGCCGGAAAAACAGGATGGCGTCCTGATTCTGCTCCTTGATCTGCAAATATTGTTTCATCATGGGGGTCAGCTCCGCCATGGTTTCACCCGCGCTTTCTGCCGCATGTGCGGCGTATCTGTCGAATGGTAGTGGAAAACATTGTTGAAAAGTGCAAAACTTCGTTCAATAGGGGGAATTATTCCATCTCCCCGAACAGCGCCCAGGTGTTGCTGTCGGTGATCCTCACGTTCCGGTACTGGCCCAGGGCGTCCCTGCTGCCCACCAGGTGCACCAGCCGTCCCCCCGCCGTCCGGGCGGACAGGGGCCACCGGGCGTCGTCGGTCTCGCCGTCCACCAGCACCCGCAGGGTCCGGCCTACATACCGGGCATGAAGCCGGGCGGATATCTCGTTTTGCGTATTGCACAGCATATCGAACCATTTCTGCTTTTCCGCCCGGGGAACGGGGTCGTCCATTCTGGCCGCCGGCGTACCGGGCCGGGGGGAGAAGATGAAGGTAAACAGGGCGTCGAACTCCACCTGCCGCACCAGGTCCACGGTCTCCATGGCCTCGGCCTCCGTCTCGCCGGGGAAGCCGATGATCACATCGGAGGTCAGCACCAGGTCCGGCATGACCTTCCGGGCATAGCCGATCAGGTCCAGATATTTCGCCCGGTCATAGGGGCGGTTCATGGCCCGCAGCACCCGGTCGCAGCCGGACTGCACCGGCAGGTGCAGCTGATGGGCCACATGGCGGCTTTGGGCCATGGTGTCGAACAGCTTATAGCCGGCGTCCTTGGGCTGGGACGACATAAAGCGGATCAGGTAGTCGCCGTCGATCTTGTCCAGCTCCCGCAGCAGGTCCGCAAAGTCCCAGGGCTCCGGCAGGTCCTTGCCGTAGGAGTTGACGTTCTGGCCCAGCAGGGTGATCTCCTTATACCCCTCCGCCGCCAGCTGGCGGACCTCCTCCACGATCTTCTCCGGGGAGCGGCTGCGCTCCCGGCCCCGGACATAGGGGACGATGCAGTAGGAGCAGAAGTTGTTGCACCCATACATGATGGATACCCACGCCCGAACCCGGCCCTCCCGGACCACGGGCATGCCCTCGGCAATGGAGCCGTGCTCGTTCTCCACGGAGAACACCCGGCCCCGGCGGGTATACACCCGGTACAGCAGCTCCGGGAACTTCCACAGGGCCTGGGGACCGAACACCAGGTCCACATGGCGATAGCTCTCCCGGACCCTCCGGGCCACCTCCGGCCGCTGGGCCATACAGCCGCACAGGCAGATGATCTGCTCCGGGTTCGCCTTTTTCGTGTGGGTCAGGGCGCCCAGGGTGCCGTAAACCCGCTTTTCCGCATGGTCCCGGATGGCGCAGGTATTCATGACCACAATGTCCGCCCGGGCCGGATCGTCGGTGAAATCGCACCCCATATCCCGCAGCATCCCCAGAATGTGCTGGCTGTCGGCCACGTTCTGCTGGCAGCCGAAGGTGTCCACCAGGGCCAGAGGCGTCCGGCCCCGGGCCCGGTGGATATCGTGTATTTTCTCGGTAAACTCCCGCTGGCGGGCCATCTGCCCGTCGTCGAGAAGAACTTGCTTTCTGTCCAATGGAAACCTCCCAGCCGCCCGTTTTCGTAAAATAGGCGGCACTTTCCGAATTTAATAACTTATCATACCACATTTTTCTCTCCGTTACAAGGAAGGCCGCCGGGAAAAATGGCGAAAAATTTGTGTCCCCGGCGCTTTATCTTGCCCGAAGAATATGGTATACTGAAGAAAAATCGTCGAAAACGAGGACATCGCACCATGAGAGACAACGAAACCAGACGGCCCGCCCCCCAGGCGGAGGCCGACGGCCTCATCGAGGGCCGGAACGCCGTGATCGAGGCCCTGCGGGCCGGAACGGCCATCGACAAAATTTACCTGGCCAAGGGCGAGACGGACAAGACCCTGGGCCACATTGCCTCCCGGGCCCGGGACGCCGGGGTTGTTGTGGTGGAGGCCGACCGGCGGAAGCTGGACGCCATGAGCCGCACCCACGCCCACCAGGGAGTCATCGCCCTGGCCGCCGTCCGGGAATACGTCAGCATCCAGAGCATTCTGGACAGCGCCGCCGCCAAGGGGGAGCCGCCTCTGCTGGTGGTGTGCGACGAGATCTCCGACCCCCACAATCTGGGGGCCATCCTCCGCACCGCCGAGTGTGCCGGGGCCCATGGGCTCATCATCCCCAAGCGCCGGTCCGCCGGCCTCACCGCCATCGTGGGCAAGACCTCCGCCGGAGCCGTCAGCTATCTGCCGGTGGCCCGGGTGGCCAACCTTACCTCCGCCCTGAAGGACCTGAAAAAACAGGGGGTCTGGATCTTCGGCACCGCCGCCGGGGCCTCCACGGACCTGTACAGCGCCGACCTGAAGGGTCCCGCGGCCATCGTCATCGGCTCCGAGGGCGACGGCATGAGCCGCCTGGTGGCGGAAAACTGCGATTTTTTGGTCAGCATCCCCATGAAGGGGCACATTTCCTCCCTGAACGCGTCGGCGGCCGCAGCCATTCTGCTGTACGAGGCCGTGCGCCAGCGCCGGGGATAACAGCAAGGAGCTTCTATGAGTAAGCAAGACATGCGGCCCACGCCGCCGGAGGAGCACTATACCGTAGACGAGATACTGGAGGAGTTTGGCTCCGGTGCGCCTGCGGAGGAGCCCTCCCCCATACCGGACCCGGCCCCGGAGTCCATACCGGACCCGGCCCCGGAGCCTCAGCCGGAGCCGGAACAAGAGCCGGAACAAGAGCCGGAACAAGAACCACAACCAGAACCTGAACCGGAACCGGAGCCCGTTTCCGAGCCGGAATACCGCCCGGACGACACGCCCCCTCCCCCCCGGGAGAATCCCCTGGATAAGCTGCGCCGCCGGATACAGGCCCGGCAGGAGGACCCCGACGAGCCCGGCCTGGAGCCGGAGGAGGACGACGAGGACGGCGTCCTGCCGGAGCGGACGCCTCTGAAGCAGCGTCTGTCCGCCGCCGTTCAGTGGGTCCGGGACCGCATTCCCGCCCGGGATCTGGAGGAGCCCACGGACGCCCCGGAGGAACCGCCGGAGCCGGAGCCCACCATGGACGACGCTGCCCGGGAGGCCAAATGGCAGTGCGCCCGGACCCACCGGCAGCGCATGCTGCTGGCCCTGCCCGCCCTGCTGACGGTCATCGTGGCCGTTATTGACGGCCTGGATGTGCTGTCCCAGGGGTGGTACGACCATGTGTGGCTGCGCTGCGGCATCCCGGCAGGGCTGCTGATCCTGTGCCTGCTGCTGTGCCCCCACCTGTGGCAGGAGGCATGGGAGCATCTGCGCCATGGCCGGGTCACCGCCCCGGCGGCGGCGCTGCTGTGCGGCCTGGTGGCCCTGGCGGACAGCGCCTGGTGCCTGTTTCTGGGAAATTGTCCGAATTTGCCCTTTGCCGCCCCGGCGGCGGCGCTGCTGTATCTGTGCGTCTGCGGTCAATACCGTGCCGCCCGTGCCCGGTACGACAGCTTCCGCCTGGCCCAGCTGGGCGGCGTTCCCCCGTATGTGGCCTCCGTCACCGCCGCCGGCGCCTGCAAGCAGCAGGGCCGTCTGGAGGGCTTTTACCGTCTGTGGCAGTCTCCGGACCCTGCCGCCCGCTGGCAGCCCATCCTGACGCCGCTGTATCTGGCCCTGGCCACGGTGCTGGCCCTGGTGGCGGCACTGGCCGGCCATCAGATGAACCGTTTTCTCTGGCTGTGGTCGGCGCTGCTGTCGGCCACGGTGCCTCTGTCCCTGCCTCTGTCCGGGACGCTGCCCCTGTCCCTGCTGTGCCGCCGCCTGCACAAAAGCGGCTGCGCCGTGGCAGGCTGGAAGGGTGCCCGGGCCATCTCCGCCGCCCGCCGGGTGGTGGTAACGGATGAGGACCTGTTCCCCGCCGGGGTCCTGTCCCTGCAAAAGAAGGGGAAGGAGGGTCCCGCCTCCGCCCCGGTGGGCACGGTGGAGCTCAACGGTCTGAAGGTATACGGCGAGGAGATCAACCAGGCTCTGGCCTATGCCGAGGCCCTGTGCCGTGCCGCCGGCAGTCAGCTGACCCCTCTGTTCCAGCAGCTGATGGACGGTCAGGTCAGCTTCCGCTATGACGCCCACGATCTCCACTATTACGAGGACGGCGGCGTAGACTGCACCATCCGCGGGGCCACCGTGGCCATGGGCAGTGCCTATTTCATGAAAAAGCGCCGGATCACCCTGCCCCGTGACCTGAAAATGGACACCGGCGTCTTTATGTCGGTGGACGGCAGGCTGGCCGCCATCTTCGTGGTGAAGTACCTGCCCTCCCGGAACGTGGAGTGGGCCCTGCGGGCCCTGCGCCGCAACCGGGTCACGCCGGTGCTGGCCACCCGGGGCGTCAACATCACCCCCAACATGCTCAAGCGGAAATTCCGGCTCAACGCCCGGCCCATCTATCCCGGGGTCGCCACCCGCCTGGCCCTGGCGGACCTTACCGGCCAGCGTGGGGAGGCCCCCAATGCCATCATCTACCGGGACGGTCTGCTGCCCATGGCGGAAACCGTCATCGGCAGTCAGCGCATGTGTCAGGCGGTGCGCTGGTCCACGGCGCTCGGCTGGATCGGCGGACTGTGCGGCCTGGTGCTGTCGTACTATCTCACCACGGCCGGTGATTTTGCGGCCCTGTCGCCGCTGTACATGCTGGCATTTCTGGCGCTGCTGCTGCTTCCCACCCTGCTGCTGTCGGGCCTGGTGAAATATTATTGATCCCCTGATGAAAAAGCTCCCTGTCTCGCATAAGACAGGGAGCTTTCAGCTTGTCAAAAACTTTTTTTGACAAGCTGAAAGCCCCGGGCCACGCCCGGGGCTTTCTTTATTCGTTCGGTCAGCGGTGGTCGCGGTAGACGGGACACTTCTTGTATTCCTCGCCGTAGTCGGGGTTGCAGGTGTACTTCACCTGGGGGTCGTTGGTGGCAAACCGCTTGCCGCACAGCTTGCAGACATACTCGTCGTTGTCATAGCTGCTGAGAAAGCCCTTGCTGATGTAATCCAGATAGTAGCAGCGCGCCATGGTCAGTCCTCCTTGATTAGAAATATGTTTTCGGCTTCAGCCGCAAAAGAACATGATCGGAGGTGTAGTGAAAAAGGAAAAAGATTTCTCCGTCAGAATGGGCATGCTGCTCACTTCGGCGTACCGCCTCATCCGAAACATCGTATTCTCCGCCCAATTCCCGATTAATGGCATTTCCCAAAGCGACCTGCGGGCGCAAAAGAAGCTCATAGTCTCCGTAATGCAGCATGCAGTTGTATACGCGCTGGAGGGTCGCCACTCGGTTTGCAATGAAGTCATATGTCCGGGTGACGCCGTTGGTGCAGCCGGTGACGCGGTCGTCGTAGACAACGATTTCCTCTGGCAGGTCGTTTGACCCGCCGCGAATGGTCTGGATGATCTCCCGGGTCAGGGGGCTGTTGGCGTACTTATCCTCCAGCTCCTTTTGCCTTGCAAGCGCCGCCTGCTTTTCCAGAATGGGTGCCATCCGTTCCTTCTCCAGCTGTTTTTGACGGAGTTTCTCCTGCCGCTTGTGATCCTCCCATACCTGACGGCGGATTTTTTCCAGCTCGTCGTCTGAGTTCTTGCCCGGCTGGCCAGATGGCTCCTCCCATGTCTCCTCATCCTCTGCCCTTGGTTCGGAAAATCTGCTGCCAGATTTGCACAAGCCCCAGACCAACACGACACCGAGGATAATAAAAATGATCCACATAATCAGTGCTATCCTTTCTCCACAGTACTTTTCTTTATTGTAACTACTCAAAATAGCTATGTCAAGAAAATATCCTGTTAAACCAGGCGATAATGTCGAATCCGTATAGTACAATTATCAAAAAACCTGGAGGTGGCCCATGGAAAAAAAGAGAAATTTGCCCAGCGGGTGTCGCAGCTGCGGCAGGCCAAGGGCGTGTCAGCCCGAGACATGAGCCTTTCCCTGGGCCAGAGTGCCGGGTATATCAACAACATCGAAAACGGTGTGAACCTGCCGTCCATGTCCATGTTCTTCTACATCTGCGACTATCTGGGCGTAACACCGGAGGAATTCTTTGCTGCGGAGCTGACCGACCCGGTGCGTCTGCGGACGCTGACCGGCTCCCTGCGGCGGCTCAGCAGTCGCCAGCTGGAGCTGCTGGCCCAGCTGGTCCAGGAAATGAAATAACCCCATCCCCTCCCGCCGATCGGGAAGAGGATGGGGTCGCTTTTTGCCGTTTCCCGCTTTCAACACCCCCCGCAGGGGACAGCGTCCCCGGCGCCCCGCGCACAGGGCGGCGCCCTGCCCGGGCAGGGATCACACGTCCCCTATATGGTGTACACAAACGGGTCCGAGGGATTCTTCATCACCGGGGCCGGGGTGGCGGCGGCCACCCGGGTGCCGCTGCGGACGGAGTGGGTCAAAAACACGTTGCCTCCCACCACGGAGCCGTCGCCGATGTCCGTCTCACCCCCCAGAATAGACGCGCCGGAATAGATGGTCACGTCGTCCCCCACGGTGGGGTGGCGCTTCCCCGGCAGGGACGCGTGCCCCGCCCGGGGCGACATGGCCCCCAGGGTCACGCCCTGATACAGCTTCACGTTCCGGCCGATCACCGTGGTCTCGCCCACCACGATGCCGGTGCCGTGATCGATAAAGAAGTGGGGCCCGATGGACGCACCGGGGTGGATATCGATGCCCGTGCGGCTGTGGGCATATTCGGCCATGATCCGGGGGATCATGGGCACCCGCTGGCAGTACAGCAGGTGGGCAATGCGATAGACAAAGATGGCGAACAGGCCCGGATAGGCAAAGATGATCTCCTCCCGGGACGCAGCGGCGGGATCGGACTCAAACGTGGCGTCCAGGTCCTCCAGCAGCAGCCGCTGCACCCGGGGCAGCCGGCGCACAAACTCCCGGGTGATCTCCTCCGCCCGCTGCACCTGGTCCTCCGGCAGGGCCAGCCGCAGCTGGGCCGTCAGCTTTTCGGAAATGCGCTCCAGCAGCAGGGCGGCATAGTTCTCCGGAGCCAGGGACATCAGCGCCGGGTCCCCGAAATAGGCGGGGAACAGCAGGCGGCGCACCTCCTTGACCAGGTCGATAACCGCCCGGCGGTCCGGCAGGCGCAGGCCGCTGCCGTACAGGGGTGTGGCGCTCTCCGTCAGGGTGCGGCCCATGGCCGCGGCGGCTTCTTGAATGTGTTGGGGATACATAAACAGGCTTCCTTTCCATGTGTGGAAAAATCAAAGCGGCAGGGCATGCAGGATGCATGCTCTGCCGCTGCTTATACGCGCTTTTCCCGGGCAATTCAATCCCGGGCTTTCTGGGCAAACCATGCATGACCGTTCCGGGCATGACAACAGCAGGCCATGGTACAGATGGCCCGGCAGCTATTCATGGAAACGGTACGGTTCATGGCGTTTGCTCCTTTTGGAATCTGGCCCTATTATATGCTCCCCACGGCCCCGCGTCCATTGTCATTTTGGACAAAATGCGGGTTTTATTCGCCCCGCACCCGGCGGTACAGGGTCCCGCAGGCAGGCTGCACCCCCTTGACGGCGAACAGCTCCTCCACTGTGACGAACCGCACCCCCCTGGGCTGCAAGCGGTCCACGATCTCCAGGGCCGCCGTGACGCTGGTGGCGTAGCAGTCGTGGAGCAGGAGAATGTCCCCGTCTCCCGCCCGCCGCAGAACAATGTCCAGGATGCTGTCCACGTCCCGGCTTTTCCAGTCCTCCGTATCTACGGACCAGCAGATGGCCGGAGTCCCCAGGGCCCGCAGCTCCTCCTGCGATATGAAGCCGTAAGGGGGCCGCAGCCAGTAGCTTCCCGGCCCCAGCACCCGTTCCAGGGCCCGGCTGCATTTGTCCAGGTCCGCCAGGGCCTGGGCGGCGGACAGGTCCGTCAGGTCCCCGTGGCCGAAGGAGTGATTGCCGATCTGGTGGCCCTCCTGCCGGATACGCCGCACCAGGTCCTCCCGGCCTTCGATCTGACTGCCCACCAGAAAGAACGTGGCCCTGGCCCCCCGCCGGGAAAGGCCCTCCAGCAGCCGGGGCGTCCAGGCAGGGGAGGGGCCGTCGTCAAAGGTCAGGGCCATGTAAACCGGCTCTCCCGCCGGTTCTGCCGGCTCCGCCGCCGGTTCCGCCGCCGGGGCGCACCCGGTCAGCAGCAGCGCCGCCAGCAGCGCCGCCGCTATCCGCCGCCTCATACCGGTCCCTCCACCGCCACCGCCTGCATCCCCAGCTCCCGGTGCCGCTGCCACACCGTCTCCCTGGGATAGCGCACCACGCCCCGGTCCTCCCAGGGGTCGCAGCAGATATAGTGCTCCCGGTCATATCCCGACAGCACCACGCAGTGCTCGTTGGAAATCCACATGAAGGGCTGGCCCTCCGGCTCCGTCCGGTACCAGGGGCCGTTGACGGTGGGGCGCAGGTCAATGCTGATCCAGATCAGCACCGGAATCCCCCGGTCGATATACCGGCGGCACAGATAGCCAAGCTCCGCTCCGGTCTCGTTTTTGACCCGGTAAATCCCGGCTTTGTCCCGGGCCAGACCGGCCAAAAAGCGGGACATCCCGCTTTTTATCGCCGGGGCCCAGCAGCCCAGGGCATCCGGGTCGTGAGGGTCCCCCACAAAGGCCCGGCGGGGGTCCGGCCCATGCCAGACGCCGCCGGTATCCCGGTAAAACGGGGCCGAGGGCAGATGGTCCCGGGCAAAATCCTCCGCCGTCACGGAAAAGCCCAGGTATTGCAGCGCCATGGCGGCGCTGACGCTTTCGCAGCCGGTGGGCAGGCTATGCCCCTGGCCGATAAAGGGCACCGGAAGCTGCTTCATACCGCCCCCTCCCGCCGCCGGGACAGCCGGTGGAAGAAAAATACCTGCCCCACCACCAGGGCCGCCCCCGCAGCCAGCGGAAGCCAGGGCTCTCCCAGCGCCGCCGCCAGCAGATAGCAGACCGCACAGTCGGCGCCGACCGCCAGGCCGTACCACAGCTGGGTGGTAACATGGGCCATGTGATCGCACCCGGCGCCGGTGGAGCTCATGATGGTGGTGTCGGAAATAGGGGAGCAGTGGTCGCCCATAACGGCCCCGGCGCACACCGCCGCCACCGCCGCCGGCAGCAGGGAACTGCCGGCAAACACCGGCACCGCCACGGGAATGAGAATGCCCATGGTGCCCCAGCTGGTGCCGGTGGCAAAGGCCAGCAGCCCGCCCACCAGAAACAGCACCAGCGGGAACAGGGCCGTCAAGGTCTCACGGCCGGCAAACAGCCCCTGGACAAAGGCCGCCGCGTCCAGCCGGGCGGCAAAGGATTTCAGCCCCCAGGCAAAGGTCAGCACCAGCAGCGCCGGGGTCATAAGCTTGAAGCCATCCAGAAAGCCCTCTACATAGCCGGAAAACGTCACCACACCCCGGGGAATGTATAAAACCGCCATCACCAGCAGCGTTACCGCGCAGCCGAAGCACAGGGCCATGGGCGCATCGGTGTTGGCAAAGACGTTGGACGCCGTCAGGGGAAGCCCCCCCTCCCGGCAGGTCCGGCGGCCCAGCAGCACCATGCCCCACACCACCGAGACGATGAGGCACACCGTGGGCACCAGCAGATCCACCGCCCGGCCCCGGGGGCTAAACTGGCCGGCGGGAGAGCGGTCATCCCGGGGTGGCTCCTGGACGGCGGCCAGCTGCTCCCGGCGGTACATGGGGCCGAAATCCCGGCCCGTCAGGGCCACCACGAACACCATCCACAGCATCAGAAGGGCGTAGAAATTATACGGGATGGCCCGCAGAAACAGGGTGAAGCCGTTGACCGTTCCGGCGTATTCCGCCGGAATGTACGACGACACGGCGGCGGCCCAGGAGCTGATGGGCGCGATGATGCACACCGGGGCGGCAGTGGCGTCAATGAGAAAGGCCAGCTTCTCCCGGGAGATGCGGAAGCGGTCGGCGATGGGCTGCATGATGGCCCCCACCGTCAGGCAGTTGAAATAGTCGTCCAGGAAAATCAGGCATCCAAGGCCCGCCGTGGCCGTTTCCGCTCCCCGGCGGGAGCGCACCCGGCGGGAAGCCCACTCCCCGAAGGCCCGGGAGCCGCCGGACCGGGCAAACAGCACCACAATGGCCCCCAGCAGCACGTCGAAAAAGAAGATCTTCCGGTCAATGCCCTCCATAAGGGTCAGAAACAGCGTCTCGAAGCTCCGCCAGGGGGCGAAGCCCTCTGCCAGCAGCGCCCCCATCACGCACCCGGCCAGCAGGGAGGAGTACACCTCCTTGGTGACAAAGGCCAGCACGATGGCCACCGCCGGAGGCAGCAGCGCCCAGCCGGTGCCCACAAAGGACGCAGGTCCGCCGCCTGTGTCGGCAGTGGAGACGGCCCACAGCAGCACCAGCGCCGCCGCCAGCACGATCCCCCGCCTGCGGAAGGTTGTTTTCATGGTCAATTTCCTCGCTTTCCCCATAAGTCGGCGCTCCCGCAGGGCGGGCCGCCTATTGAAAGTGTATGCGGGGATATGACAGGGGAGTATGTGCCCAAGGCAGGCGCGGGGGGACGGGGTACGGCCATGGGGCGGACAGAGTCGTCCGCCCCTGCAAAAAAACGCGCGTAGGCGGCGGCCCCGGATACCGGAGCCGCCGCCCACGCTTAAAGGAAGAAAGATGAAAGAAGAAAGAGAGAAAATGGAATGCAAAATATATCCAGTGACGCTTCCGGAGAAGCGGTCACGCTGTCTTAGTTGCCGCGGCCGCCGTTGCCCCGGCCGAAGAAGTAGTCGTACAGGTCGCCGTAGGAATCCTGCTGGCCCTGGTTCTGGTTGGAGGAATCGTCCTCGGTGCCGGTGGTCTGGGGCTGCTGGTCAAAGGTCAGGCTCAGGGTAATCTCCTGGCCGCCGCGCCACACGGTAAGGGTGACGGTGTCGCCGGCCTTATAGCTCTTCTTGGCCATGGACAGGTCGCTCATGGAGGTGATGTCCGTGTCGTTGAGCTTGGTGATGACGTCGCCCAGCTGCAGGCCCGCCTTTTCCCCGGCGCCGCCCTTTTCCACGGCGTAGACGAACACGCCCTTGGTCACGTCGATGTTGTACTGGGCGGCCATCTGCTCGGTCATGCTGCCGGCCTTGATGGCCATGTAGGCCTTATCGGTGACCTGACCGTTTTCCATGATGTCGGTGATGATGGTCTGGACATCGCTGATGGGGATGGCAAAGCCGATGCCCTCCACAGAGGTGTTGGAATAGCTGGAATACTTGGCGGACACAATGCCCACTACCTCACCGTACAGGTTCATCAGGGGGCCGCCGGAGTTGCCGGGGTTGATGGAGGCGTCCACCTGGATCATGTTGAAGGGGGTGCCGTCCACGTTGATGGCGCGGTTGCAGCTGGACACGATGCCCTGGCTCATGGAGAAGGTCAGCTCGCCCAGGGGGTTGCCGATGGCCATCACCGTGTCGCCCACGTTGACGTCGGCGCTCTTGCCCAGGGTCACGGCCTGGAGGCCGGTGGCCTCGATCTTCAGCACAGCCACATCGTAATCGCTGTCGCCGCCCACCACAGTGGCGGGATAGGTATCGCCGTTATACAGGGTGACGTTGACGCTGCTGGCGCCGGACACCACATGCTGGTTGGTGACGATATAGCCGTCCTGGGTGATGACGAAGCCGCTGCCGGAGGAGGCGGATTCCACCTTCTGGCCGAAGATGTTGGTGGACACGGCGGAGCAGTTGATGGATACCACGCTGTTCACCGTGGAGGCGTACACCTCGGCGGGACTCATCAGCGTCTGGCCGTCCACGGATTTGACGCTGACGGCGGAAGCGGTGCGGCCGGTTTCCTGGATGGCGGTTTTGCCGGTCTTGCGGGCCAGGGACGCGCCGCCGAAGCCGCACAGGCCGCCCACCAGGGCGCAGCACAGGACCAGGGCCGTGACCTTGGTGCCGGTCTTTTTCCAGAAGCTCTTCCCGTTGGTCTTGGGAATCCGGGGTTCATCCTGATAATCGCCGGTGGGGCAGGAGGTCTGATCCTCCTGCGCCGCCTGGGGCTCCGGCCGGGGAGCGGGCTGCCAGCTGGTCTGGCTGGGGTCCGGCTGGCCGGGCTGGGGAGCCTGGTCCTTGGAATAACTGTAATGATACAGGTTTTCATCGCTGTTGAAGCTGCTCTCGTTGTTCTCGTCGTTGACGCCGTTATACATAACTGTGAACCTCCTATTGTCGGGCGGGGTGGAATGTGGTATCATGAGGTATCGTGCTCCGCCGCCGCTGTGGTTTTCCTTTCGATGGTTTATAGTATACGCGGAAACCTTAACTGGAGCTTTAAAAAACGGCAAAAATTTTGAACTTTTTGTGAAGTCAGGAGGGTGCGGCCTATGGTGAAAATTGAGGGGCTGAAGCTGGCCCCGGGCCAGGAGGAGGCCCTGCTGCGGGGAAAGGCGGCGCGGCTGCTGCGGGTGCCGGAGGGGGATGTTCTGTCCCTGCAGGTGCTGCGCCGGTCCGTTGACGCCCGGGAGGAGCTGCGGCTGGTGTACACCGCCGCGGTGGAGCTGCGGCAGGAGAAAGCCGTGCTGCGGCGGGTGCGGGACCGGCGGGTGACGCCGTATACGCCGGAGGTATACCGGCTGCCGGGGACCCTGGCGGCCCCCGAGACGCCGCCGGTGGTCATCGGCGCGGGGCCGGGAGGGCTGTTTGCGGCCCTGGTGCTGGCCCGGTGCGGCCTGCGGCCCATCGTGCTGGAGCGGGGCCGGGACGCCGTGACCCGGCAGCGGGACGTGGAAGCCTTCTGGCGGGGCGGCCCGCTGAATACGGAATCCAACGTTCAGTTCGGCGAGGGGGGCGCAGGCGCTTTTTCCGACGGAAAGCTGAATACCGGCACCCGGGACCGGCGGCACCGGTGGATCCTGGAGCAGCTGGTGGCCTGCGGCGCGCCGGAGAGCATCCTCACCGACGCCAAGCCCCATGTGGGGACGGATATGCTCCATGTGACCCTGGTGAACCTGCGGCGGCAGCTGCTGTCCCTGGGGGCGCGGGTACGGTTCGGGCACCGGGTCACGGGGCTGCGGGTCCGGGACGGGGCCCTGGAGGGGCTGGAGGTTACAGGGCCGGAGGGGCCGTATGTGCTGCCTGCCCGGCATGCGGTGCTGGCCCTGGGCCACAGCGCAAGGGATACCTTTGAAATGCTGCACGCCGCAGGGGTACAGATGGAGCAGAAGCCCTTTGCCGTGGGAGTGCGGATCGAGCACCGGCAATCGGACATGGACGCAGCCCAGTACCGGCAGTTCGCCGGGCACCCGTGTCTGCCCGCCGCCAGCTATAAGCTGTCATGCCACCTGGAAAACGGACGCAGCGCCTTCTCGTTCTGCGTTTGCCCCGGGGGACAGGTGGTAGCCGCTGCGTCGGAGCAGGGGCGGGTAGTCACCAACGGCATGAGCGCATATGCCCGGGACCGGGAGAACATCAACGGCGGCCTGCTGGTAAACGTGACGCCGGAGGACTTTGGCAGCGGGCATCCCCTGGCGGGGGGTGGCCTTTCAGCGGCAGCTGGAGGAGGCAGCCTTCCGTCTGGGCGGCGGCGGCTACGCGGCCCGTGCCAGCGGGTGGAGGATTTCCTGGCGGGGCGGCCCTCTGTGGGGCCGGGTCGGGTGATCCCCAGCTATCGGCCCGGGGTCCGGTGGACGGACCTGCGGCAGTGTCTGCCGGAATTTGTGTGGGAGACCCTGGCACTGGCCCTGCCGGTGCTGGACAGGAAAATACAGGGCTATGCCCAGGGGGATGCCGTTCTAACGGCGGTGGAGACACGATCCTCGTCGCCGGTGCGCATCCTGCGGGATGAGAGCGGCCAGTGCAGCGTCCGGGGCCTGTATCCCTGCGGCGAGGGGGCGGGATATGCCGGAGGCATCCTGTCCGCCGCCGCCGACGGCATGCGCTGCGCGGAAAAAATATGGGAGGTATACAGCGGATGAAAAAGATTGCGGTGATGGAGGACTTTCTCACGCCGGAGCGCCGGAAAAAGGTGCTGGCAGCGGCGGAAAAGCACGGCTTTGCAGTGGACTTTTACGGGCGGGGCAAGGCTCCGGCAGAGGGGCTGGACCAGTATGAGATCATCTACGGATGGTGCGAGCCCGGAGACCTGAAGCGGGCCACGGGGCTGAAGTGGTACTGCTGCGGCTTTGCGGGGGTGGACCTGCTGTCCGACGACGGGCTGTACGCCAATCCCGATGTGATGCTGTCCAACTCCTCCGGGGCCTATGGGCTGACCATCAGCGAGCACATTCTGATGGTGACGCTGATGCTGCTGCGGCGGATGCCGGATTTCCAGGACATCGTCCGGCGGCGGGAATGGGTCCAGGAGCTGCCTATGCGGTCCATTTATGGCAGCCGCATCACGGTGCTGGGCGCCGGGGACATCGGCACGAATTTTGCCCGGCGGGCCAAGGCCCTGGGAGCCGCCCACATCTGCGGCGTGTCCCGCAGCGGCCGGAACGGGGACCCGGCCTATGACCGGATGCTGCCCCAGCAGCAGCTGGACCAGGTGCTGCCGGAGACGGAGATCCTGGTGATGGCCCTGCCCGCCGTGGCGGACACCGCAGGCATCCTCAGCCGGGAGCGCATTGCACTGCTGCCCCGGGAGGCCATCGTGGTAAACGTGGGCCGGGGCAGCGCCATTGACCAGGACGCGCTGATGGAGGCCCTGAACGCAGGGCGCATTGCCGGAGCCGCCCTGGACGTGGTGGTGCCGGAGCCGCTGCCCAAGGATCACCCCCTGTGGAGCACCCGGAACCTGCTGCTGACGCCGCATATCTCCGGGAATATGTCCCTGGGATACACCTGCGACCGGAATCTGGACATGTTCTGCCGGGATCTGGAAAACTACGCCGCCGGCCGTCCCCTGGAGCACCGGGTGGACCGGAAGCGGGGATATTAACAGCAAAAACCACGCTGCGGCCGCAGCGTGGTTTTTGCTCTGTCAAAAGCCCCGCAGAGTTCGCGGCCTGCGGGCCGCAAGCTCTGCGGGGCTTTCTTGTTTTATACGTTGAAGCGGAAATAGATCATGTCGCCGTCCTTGACCACATACTCCTTGCCCTCGGACCGCAGCAGCCCCTTCTCCTTGGCGGCGGCCACGCTGCCGCAGGCGATCATCTCGTCGAAGTTGATGGTCTCTGCCCGGATGAAGCCCCGCTCGATGTCGGAGTGGATCTTGCCGGCGGCCTGGGGGGCCTTGGTGCCCTTCTTGATGGTCCAGGCCCGGCACTCGTCCTTGCCGTAGGTCAGGAAGGAGATCAGGCCCAGCAGCTCGTAGCTGCACTGGATCAGCCGGTCCAGGCCGGACTGCTCCACCCCCAGGTCCTCCAGGAACACGGCCCTCTCCTCGGGGTCGTCCAGCTGGGCAATGTCCTCCTCCAGCTTGGCGCAGATGGGCAGCACCTGGGCCCCTTCCTTTTGGGCCAGATCCCGGACCATCCGGAAATACCGGTTGTTCTCATGGTCGGCAAAGCCGGCCTCGTCCATGTTGGCGGCATAAATGATGGGCTTCAGGCTCAGCAGGTCCGCCGTCTCCACGATAGCCCGGTCCTCCGGGCCGCAGTCGAAGGTGCGGGCGGACTTACCGGCGTTGAGATGCTCCGCCAGAGCCCGGAACACCTCCGCCTCATGGAGGAATTTCTTGTCGCCCTTGGCGGCCTTGGCGGCCTTTTCCACCCGGCGGTTCACCATCTCCAGGTCCGCCATGATCAGCTCCAGGTCGATGGTCTCGATGTCCCCCAGGGGGTCCACCGGCACGTTGGTGCCGGCATCGGCCACCACGTGCATGATGTTCTCGTCGTCAAAGCAGCGGACCACATGGACGATGGCGTCGGTGCGGCGGATGTTCTCCAGGAACTTGTTGCCCAGGCCGGCGCCCTGGCTGGCGCCCTTCACCAGACCGGCGATGTCCACGAACTCGATGACGGCGGGGGTCTTTTTGTCCGGCTGGTACATCTCCGCCAGCTTGTCCAGCCGCTCATCCGGCACGGCCACCACGCCCACGTTGGGCTCGATGGTGCAGAAGGGGTAGTTGGCGCTCTCGGCCCCGGCGTTGGTGATGGCGTTGAACAGGGTCGATTTGCCCACGTTGGGCAGGCCCACGATACCTAATTTCATAGTTTTCTCTATCTCCTTAAAAAGTCTTGATTTTCAAGGGCTTCCGGAATCCGGCGCGTTTGGTTTACGCCATTTTTACGCCATTTTCGCATGGACTTATATGCTAGGAAACCCTGCCTGATTCAAATTGCCGCACAGCCTGATCCAAGGATTCAGATGTGACATGGACGTATCTGTCCATCGTTGTTTTTATACTTGCGTGACCAAGCAGCTTTTGCAGCACCTTGGGCTGTACGCCGCATTCAATCGCTCTTGTGGCGTAGGTATGGCGTAAAGCGTGCATACAGAATTTTTCAATTCCTGCTTCGTCGCATAGCTTGTAAAGGTGGGTATCATAGGAACTGTTTTTCGCCGGTTCCCCGGTACGCCAGTTGATAAAGACAAGATCGCGCATGACCAGTCGGGAGCTTGCACCCGTTCTCCGGTCAATATATTCCAGTGTCTGCGAGAGCAGCGGCGATTCCTTCCGTTCGGAACACCCGGCTTTCATCCCTTTCAGGATTTCAAAGGCCCTGTCCGTCAAAGGAATGGTGCGATAGCTCTGCTGCGTTTTCGGAGGGCCTGCGCGCCAAAAGTGCTGCTTGTGGCGGTACTCCAAGGTTTTGTTGACCGTCAGCGTCCGATTCTGGAAATCTATCGCATCCCACGTCAGTCCGATCATCTCGCCGGTGCGCAAACCGGTTTCAAGGATCAGCGCGTACTGATTGTAGTTGTGGGAGCGTTTTGCAACTTCAAGAAATCTGATTTGCTCATCCCGCGTTAAAAAGTGAATGTCGTCCGGCGCTCGGACCGGCTTTGTGTAGCGAACGCCGTCCATTGGGTGCTTGGTAATCAGGTCATTCATCTTCGCAGCCTTGAACAAGGTCCCCATCGTGATATAGGTCTGCCGGATGGTAGACCCTGCATAATCCGCATCCATGGAAAGCAGCACTTTTTTGCAGTGCATGGGCTTCACATCGGAAAGGAGCATTTTGCCGATGATGGGCTGGATATTCTGCTTGTATCGCTCCCGATAATTTCGCAGGGTATTCGGTGCCAAATCGCCCACAATATTCTCGATCCAAAATGAAAACCATGCGTCAACCGTCGTGTCCGATGGAACAAACACGTCTTCGTGCTTGTCGGCATATTTCGCCTGCTCGATCCAGTTACGCGCCTCGGGAATCGTCTGGAAATATTTCTCATGTCGTTTTCCTGCTTTGTCTACAAAACGTGCGTGATATAATCCGTCCTTTCTTTGGTAGATACCCTTACCGCATTCTTTGCCTTTTAAGTTTTTGCCCATTGTATACTCCTTTCCCGCAGAGAGAAAAGAGCCTACTGCAACAACATAATTATAGCAGATAGGTTCTTTTCTCTCAAGCTGTTTTTACAAATTATCTTTTGCCGTCAGATCACCAGCTTTTGGCTGATGTACTCTTCAAACTCCCGGCGCTTGACCAGTTTCTTTGTGCCGACGAAAAGCACGAAGGGGCAGTTGGGCGAGCGGAGCATACTGTCGATCTTGTTGATGCCGATGTTGCTGTATTCTGCCGCTTCTCTGGCAGTCAGCGTCATTTTGAGGTGGATGGGGACGGTGAGGATGTTGTCCATGGAAATGTCTCCTTTCGTGGTGCTTATGTAGACAAATAGAACTCGATTTTGCGGCTGCGAGGGAAATCGTATTGCCGCGCGGCTTTGGCGGTGCGGCAAGGCTTGTAATTCAAGGGCTTTTTGCCCCCAAATTGTCTACACCAGACCGCCGTTTGCGGGCGGATTTCGCCTTCTGCTGGCGATGAACCTCCTTGGCGCAGGCGGGGCAGTATTTTGCCCTGCCGGAGCGGGCGAGAATGCCCGTGCCGCAGACTTCGCAGCGGCGGAGTTTTTTCGGGCTGAGAATGGCCTGTTCCAGCTTGGGCTGCTGGGGCAGCACGGCGCGGCGAAACCACCGGCAGATCAGGCTGCGGGAGATGTACTGCGGGCAAGCGTCGTCCAACAGCAGGCAGTCGCCATCCAAGAAGTTGCAGCAGCGCTTTGTAAGACCGCGCACGCTGCGGAGCTGCCCCGGCGTCAGACGAAAGAGCGAGCCATCCGGCAGCCGCTCGATGGGTTCAAGCTTGTACATCTTCACTCTCCTTTGCGATGAGCTTTGCGTCCGATGGGTAGTTCAGCGTGATGAGCGCGGGCTTGCCCAAGCCCTGCTTGCGCCGAACAATCAAACCACTGTACTCCAGCTCCCGGAAGATCCGCGTGGCGCTCTGGCGGCTGCGGTGGAGCTTCGTCTGCGCCTGTTCCAAGGTGAAGTACAGCCGGATGGTGCCGTCCGGCTCGACGTAGCCGTTCTGCCGGGAAATGCTTGCTCTATCCAGCAGCAGCGCGTAGAGTACCTTCGCGTCGTTGCTGATGTCCCGCAGGGCTTCGTCTTGGAGAAGGAACCTCGGCAGCGGTACATAGGATGCCGCTGGGCTCTGCGCCGTGAGCTTGCAAAAAGTTTTCATCTGACCTCCTATCCCATCCATCAATCCATCCATTTTTGTGTTGATTGATTGATAGATTGATTCTCTTGTATCTTGATTTATTTCTTATTAGTTAGAGGATGAATTTCAGCCTCGATGGAGGGCACGAAAACCGTCGTCCTGAAATCCGGTTGCGGTACGCTCCGGAGCGTCAGCTTGTCCACCGTCTGAAAAACCGGTGACGGAAAATCCACACATGGAAAACCCCGTTGTGGTCAAAGCTCATCTCTCTGCCGTACTTTCAGCAGTTCCCAGATCTCGGCTTGCCGCGCTTTCAGCTCGGCAACATCGTCTTCATAGCAGCGCCCGGTGCTGTTGATGCGGCGGCAGATCTGGTTGATGTTGGTGGCAATCCTGCTGACAGCGGCAGCCAACTTTTTCTGCTCGGTGTAATCGACCTTGATGATGTAGCCGTCGATCAGCATTTTCCGGGCGTAAGCGCCGAAGTTGTGCGTCCCCAGCTGGCGCATTTTGTGTTGGATGAGATTTAGCTCCTGCTCGTTCAGGCAGATTTCCTTGCGGATGGGTCGCGTGCGGTCTGGCATATGTTACTTCCCCCTCAGCTCCAGACAGAACTCATCATCGCCTTCTTTCCGGATATGCAGGTAATCCGTGACAGCAAGCTCTTTGAGGACATCGGAAATCCTTTCCTCCGGCATGTTCAGCTGACAGGCCAGCTCCGACAGCTCAACGCCTTCATCGCCAAGGGCGTAGAGGATTGCGGCGAAGCCTTTTGCCTCAACAGAAAGGTGCGTGTCGTGCAGCAGTTCTGTGGGGACGGCGGTCGTGCGGGTACGGTTGTGGTAAGTGATCATAGTGTTTCTCCTTTCAATTTTGAAAAACTTTGTTTGAAGGGCGGCTTGGAAGCGAAGCTGTTTGCCTTTCACTTTACAACGGACATTTTCCGAGAGAAAAACAGGGGCCGAGAGAAAAATATTTTCCCCTTCTATATAACCAACGGACAAAATAAATCAGAGTGTCACGGTTTTGTCTCACGGACGTTTTCCTCTCTACCTTTTAACGGACATTTTTCACCGAAAACTTGGCACCCTTTTTCAAAAATTTTTTGCTTTCATTGATAGCCTCTCTATCTAACCAAGTGAATCAGCCTTCGGTTTTGTCCCAAACTTCCCTAAAAAGTTCGGCAGATATTGCAAGCTTCGGTGCTCCTGCGGCAAACAAATTATTTGCTCTAAACCCTCCTTTCACTTTACAACGGACAGAATGATGCTGAATGTCACGATTTTGTCACAACAAGGGCAAAAAAAAAGAAGCGCTTGCCACTTCGACAAGCGCTTTGGTTTTGTATCAATTATTCGAGCAAATCCTCTATATCCCTTTGATCGTATTCAGTTTTCTGCATCAGCCGACAGACGCCGTCCGCCTCATCCCGCTGCTGCAAGAGCTGGGCGAACGCCCGATAGAGTGTGGCCTGCCGCCGCTCGATCACGCCGCGGTTCTGCTGCATGGCATCCGCTGCTTTGCGGATGGACAGCCCCTCGGAAAAGCGTTTCCGGAAGAGATCGGCGTAGTCGTTGAGCACCGTTTTGAGCGACTGCTGGGCAAACGCAAGATCCTCACACATGGCCTGATATGCCTCACGGTTGGATATGCCGATGTACTGCTTCCGCTCCCGGATGAGCTTGTATCGCCGCAGATCCATCCGGTAGTTTTCACAGATGTCCTTGGCGTATTCATAGTAAGTTCTGCTGCAACGGATGGCGCGCTCCGCGTACTCGTCATCAACATAAGTGAAGGGAAATATAGGGCTTTTTAAGGCCCTAAATGCGTAGGTTGGTGCTTTGTTGCGATATGCTCCACGGTTACGGTGTATTGTTCATATTCTGTTTTCATATTCTGGGAATCTTTATGAAATCTTCAAAATTGCCCGGTATGCTATCCGTAAAAAGTCAAAGAAAGGACTTGATTATATGGATATGATTTTGAAAACGACTGACCTCTGCAAAAATTTCAAGGGGCAAATGGCGGTAAACAATGTGTCACTGAACATCCGGCGCAACTCGGTTTATGGTCTGCTGGGGCCGAATGGGGCTGGCAAATCCACGATCTTAAAAATGGTCACCGGCATTTTGCGCCCCACATCGGGAAGCATCGAGTTTGACGGCCACCCGTGGAAGCGGAATGATCTGGAGCATATCGGTGCTTTGATTGAGATGCCCCCGCTTTACGAAAATCTGACTGCATACGAAAATCTCAAAGTCAGAACTACATTGCTCGGCCTGGACGATGCACGAATTAACGAGGTATTGCAAATTGTCCAGCTCACGAATACCGGCAAGAAACGGGCCGGGCAGTTTTCTCTTGGTATGAAGCAGCGGCTTGGTATTGCTATTGCATTGCTGAACAGTCCCCAGCTTTTGATTCTGGATGAACCGACTAACGGCCTTGACCCTTTAGGGATTGAGGAACTTCGAGAGTTAATTCGCTCTTTTCCCCTGCAAAGGGATTACAGTTATTTTGTCCAGCCATATTCTGTCAGAAGTCCAGCAGATTGCAGATCATGTGGGTATCATTGCTGGCGGCGGCCTTGGATATGAGGGAGAGCTTCGCGCCGGTGAAGATTTGGAACAACTCTTTATGGATGTTATTCGCAGAAATGGTAAGGAGGGATATTAAATGGAGATGGCATATATTCAGGCAGAGAACCTAAAGCATAAGAGAACTTTCACAAAAACGCTGATCGTTCTGGCCCCGTTTGTAACTGCGCTTATGAACTTTTTTGCCCCTCTTTGGTTCCAGCTCAATTCTTATAATTGGTGGTATATCCTGCTTTATCCTGGATTCCTTACGCTCACCTGTGCCTTGATTGAACAGCGGGATAATGGCAAACTAAAATATCGTGCCGTTGCTTCATTGCCTGTTTCGCAGAACAAAGTCTGGAAAGCAAAAATTGGAGTGGCCGGTATTTACTCCTGTGTGGGGAATTTCATTTTCCTGGCGCTAAATCTGTTGGGCGGTTTTGCAATATTAGTTATCAACGAAATTCCCCTGACAATCGGAATTTGGCAGGCTGCGGCCGGAACAGCTTGTATTGTCATTGCAAGCCTATGGGAAGTTCCGCTGTGCTTATGGTTATCAAAAAAAGTTGGTATCTTTGTCACGGTTATTCTTAATGCCGGACTTGGAAGCGTTTTAGGGATTTTCACGGCTACAACCTCTTTGTGGATGATCTGCCCGTATAGCTGGGTGCCGCATCTTATGATTTCCGTGTTAGGTATTTTGCCTAATGGTGAGCCGGTTGCAGATCAGAGTACGGCAATGGCATTTTGGATGATTATACTTGTATTGGTCATTTCGCTGGCCTGGTTTGCGGCGCTGTCATTTTTAACTGCAAGATGGTTTGAGAAAAAGGAGGTGGGGTAACTATGGTATCTGTGGTTCGCTGCTGGAAAGCAGAATATCAGAAGTGTAAACATAGCATTTTGCTCTATATGCACAGCATGATTCCGATTATATGTGCGGCGATTTTTGCGGGTTACTATCATATATCCAGATGGGAACCGGCAACCAAAATCAGTGCCTATCTGGAAGTGCTGGCCGTTGCGTTCCCGTTTCTGATCGGCATTATTGTGGGCCTGGTTGTTCAGATCGAAAATCAGGCCGGGCATTATCAGCTTTTGTTGGGAACAATCCCATCTCGCATGGCAACGTATATTGGTAAACTTGGTTTTCTGATGATCTGTGCTTTTGGCGCAACATTTTTAGCGTTAGGAACATTCGCTGCACTATATAGGGGTGCTCCGGCAAGCCTTTACCTGAAAGCAGGGATTCTATTGTTGATTACCATGCTTCCCATTTACCTGATTCATTTGTTTGTGGGAATGAGCTTCGGAAAAGGTGCATCTATGGGATTGGGAATTGCAGGGAGTTTAATAGCTGCCCTTATGATAACAGGGCTTGGTGACGCTACATGGAAATATATTCCCTGGGCCTGGGGCGTTCGTGCTATGGATTACACTGTGCTTGCATGGGATAGCCCCCAACTGTATGCACAGGTAAAAACCGATTTTTTCAGCGGTATGATTATTTCTGTATGCTGCACTGTTTGTCTGCTGATTGCCAGTTTGGTTTGGTTTCATGGTTGGGAGGGAGGTAAAAACAGTGAATAAAAAGTGCCTGTTTGCCGTGGTAATTGTGCTTGTAAGTCTTATATGCTTATCGGCCTGCGGTGCGCTCCGCGATACCGCCGATAAAAATAAGGCGTTAAATGAATCTCTGCCGTATTATGAGCTGAACGCCGCAAACTATGATGAAATTTCATATAACGGCCTGACATATACCATAACGGATGAATGTCTTGAAATGTCAGAACTGCAAGAAGAAATCGGGCAGGTATCGAAACGCTTCAAAAATGTGGCGGGGGAAGATTTCAGTTTCGGCTACGTTTACAGTATTGTGGATGTGGATATAAGCAATGCCGTAGCTGTAAATATCAACAATGAATATCGGAAAGCTGACATTAAAAATAATGATGAGTAACCTCGACAATGTGGTATAATGGGGCGGGAGGTGATTTTTTGACCCACTTACTTGTAGTTGACGATGAAGTTTCTATCTTGGAATTGATTAAGAACAGTTTGGGGAAAGATGGATATTTGATAACAGTCTGTCAAAATGCGGATGATGTAGACATCAAAAAGCTGCATTTCTATGACCTCATTCTTTTGGATGTGATGATGCCTGGCACAGACGGGTTTGAGTTTTGCAAACAGATCAGGAATATGGTAGACTGCCCGATTCTCTTTCTGACCGCAAAGACATTAGAGGAAGATATATTGTTTGGATTGGGCATCGGTGCGGATGATTATATTACGAAACCTTTTCGTATTCAGGAGCTTCGCGCCCGTGTCGCGGCACATTTACGCAGAGAAAAAAGGGAGCATCACAGCACACTTTCATTTGAGCCTGATATAAGATTTGACCTTTCCGCAAAGGTACTGTATGTTTCAGAACAGCCGGTTCCCCTTACCAAAAGCGAGTATTCAATCTGTGAATACCTTGCGAAAAACCGGGGACAGGTTTTTACAAAAGAACAAATCTATGAAGCCGTTTTCGGGTTTGATGGAATAGGCGATAACTCTACGATCTCAACGCATATAAAAAATATTCGTGCGAAATTGGAGCATTTCAAAATAAGTCCGATCAGCACCGTATGGGGGATAGGATATAAATGGGAGTGAAAAAGAAACCTACATTGAAAATATTGTTTCGCCAGTTTGCTATCTCCCTCATTGTCATGCTGGTAGCGGCAATTATTGTCCCTTTTGGTTTGGAGGGACTTGCTGTAAATGCTGGATTAGCTACAAGAGCAAATCTAAGTGAATTGCAGGTAAAAGAGATCATTCCAACGCTGACGATTGCCCCGGATATTACAAAGGTTGTGATTCCACAGGGATGCGGCTACTTAATTCTGGACAAGAACTTTAATGAGCTTTACAGCAATATGGACGATGATGAAAAAGAAATTGCCCTGCTGTACGCAAAGGGAGAATATATTGAATATGCTACGGGGAGGCAGTTTGCACTTGTTGTCCGGGAAAACGAATTTTGCGTTTTAAGGTATTATATTGGTTCTCAATTTACAGTGTCATGGCTACCGGAATATTTTCCATCTCCTGACACGCTTGCGTTTATCCTGATGGCTGTAAATTCGCTGCTGGTCATTATCATACTGACCGCCAGATTTGCTAAGAACCTGCGTACACAACTGACCCCGCTTTTTGAAGCAACTGCGGAGGTTTCAAAGCAAAACCTTGATTTTGAAGTAGGACACGCCAAAATCAAAGAGTTTGAAGATGTCCTTGCTTCTTTTTCAGATATGAAAGATAATCTGAAAATTTCGTTAGAACGGCAATGGAAAACCGAACAGACACAGAAAGAGCAAATCGCCGCGCTTGCCCATGATTTGAAAACGCCTCTGACGGTTATTCAAGGAAATGCTGATTTACTCACAGAAACAAATCTTGATGATGAGCAACGATTATACGCTGGTTACGTCGTGGAAAGCTCCGGCCAGATGCAGTCATATATTCAAACCCTGATTGATATATCACGGGCGGCGGTTGGTTATCAGCTCCATATTGAAAGTATAGACTTGCCAGCGTTCATGCAGCACTTGTTCGGTTATATGGAATCACTATGCCGGACAAAAGAAATCCGGCTGCAAATGAATACTGTTTCACTCCCTCAAATGCTGAAATTTGATAGGGGGCTGATAGAACGTGCTATTATGAATGTTATCAGTAATGGGCTGGACTACTCCCCGCAAGGCGGAACGCTTTATGTGGATGTTCAGAGTAACAACGGTTTCGTGGAAATTTCAGTCACAGACGAGGGAACGGGGTTTTCTAAAGAGGCATTATGCCACGCACAGGAACGGTTCTATATGGGCGATCAAAGCCGCAATTCAAAGTTACACTTTGGTATGGGTTTATATATTACAAATTCGATTATGGAACAACATAATGGTCAGCTTATTTTAGAAAATTCAAAAGAAACCGGCGGCGCAAAGGTTACTATGAAACTTCCTTGCTGATTTTCCGATAGTGTAATGGACGTCTTTTATGTCCGTCCATTTTTCAAATCTTTATGGAATCTTCAAAAATTCCTCTTATCATGTATCTAAAGAAAAAACATCTGCCCAGCGGCAGAAAAGAAAAAAACCGCTGCTGGGCAGACCCATTTTCACGCTTAATTTATATTCACTGGTGGCGGTTTTGAGAAATCAAGGCCGCTGCTTTCTTTCTGTCATAGTTTCAGAAACAGGCTCGCTTTCGACGATACCTAATTTCATTTGTACTCATTCTCCTTCGATTTTCCTTGATTTTCAAGGGGTTTCAGCGTTTGGCGTCTTGGCTGTTACACCATTTTTACACCATTTCCGCATTTGGATTTATTGGATTTTATCAGACTACACCATTTTGCTGAAATTGCTTGATGGCATAATCCAGCGATTCGGCAGTCGCATGAACATACCGATCCATCGTCGTTTTGATGCTGGCATGACCCAGCAGTTTTTGCAGCGCCTTCGGCTGCATACCGCTTTCAATCGCTCTTGTAGCGTAGGTATGGCGTAAAGCGTGTATACTGAATTTTTTAATTCCTGCTTCGTCGCATAGCTTGTAAAGGCGGGTATCAATTGTATCCTTTCCGCGCTTGCGAAAAAGGACACACTACTACGAATAAATTATAGCATATAACATCCTTTTTCTCAAGCCGTTGCGTGAAAAAACTCTCCGCCTATTTGTAAATTTTTCGGAACCTCTTATATCACCAGTTTTTCACTGATGAACTGTTCAAACTCCTTTCGCTTGACCAGTTTCTTTGTGCCGACGAAAAGCACGAACGGGCAGTTGGGCGTTCTCAGCATACTGTCGATCCGGCAGAGAGGGATGCCGTCTGAGGACACCGCCAGCCAACCGCTGCCGTCCATCTTGGTGTCGTACCGAGCTTTGAGGCGTTTGGCTCATTCTTTCTGCAGCATATTTGATTTCTCCTTTTTAGGGTAATAAAAAAGGCAGATAGATTTTTGCTTTCTATCTGCCTGTGTATCTGATATTTACTTTTCGGGAGTTCAAGTCTATCCACAAAGGGAAAACGGCGATTTTACATCTGTGTTTTAGTACAGAGAAAAATCGCCGTTTGGGCAGCAAAAAAGCCCGATATAGTCGGGCTTTTCGCAGGAGACATCTTTTTTGTCTCCACATTATGGTCCGAGTGTTGAGATTCGAACTCAAGGCCTCTTGAACCCCATTCAAGCGCGATACCAAACTTCGCCACACCCGGATAGCCAACCAAATCACTCAAGTCAGCTTGATTACTATACCACACCTTTTCGGGGAATGCAAGGGGTTTTTTGAAATTTTTCCGTTTTTTTAGTAGCCATACCGTTTCCGCTTGGCCAGCAGGAAGATACCCGTGGCGACAACGGCCATGACCTCCGCCGCCACGATGGACATCCAGATGCCGTCCAGCCTCCACAACAGCGGGAACAGCAGCACCGCTCCCACCTGGAACACCAGGGCCCGCAAGAACGCGATGATGGCCGAGGTGAGCCCGTCGTTCAGGGCCGTGAAGAAGGACGAGCCGTAGATGGCGAAGCCCGAGAACAGGAACGAGAACGAGAAAATGGAGAAGGCGTGGGACGTCATCCGGAACAGTCCCGGGTCATACCCCACATACAGCCGGGACAGCGGCGCAGCCAGAACCTGCCCCGCCGCCAGCATGCACACCGCGCACACGGCCAGCAGGGCGCCGCTGCGCCGCAGCAGGCCCCGCAGCTCCCCGCGGTTTCCGGCCCCATAGTGGAACGACACAATAGGGGCCGTCCCCACGGAATAGCCGATATAGATGGCCTGGAAGATCATATTTACATACATCAGCACGCCGTAGGCAGAGACACCGTCCTCTCCGGCGTACTTCATCAGCTGTACGTTATACAGCATGCTCACCAGGGACATGGACACGTTGCTCATAAACTCCGACGACCCGTTGGAGCAGGTTTTCAGCAGGGCGCGCAGGTCCATCCGGCATTTGCCCAGCCGCAGCAGGCTGCTGTTGGGCCGGGCGAAGTACACCAGGGGCAGGCTGCCGCCGATGAACTGGCTCAGGGCTGTGGCCGCCGCCGCACCTGCCGCGCCCCAGGAAAACACCGCCACGAACAGGGCGTCCAGCGCCATATTGGTGACGCCTGCCGCCACGGTGATATATAGCCCCAGCCGCGGCTTTTCCGCTGTGGCAAACAGGCACTGGAACTCATATTGCAGCACATAAAACGGCAGGGCGATCAGGTTGATGCGGCCATAGATCAGGGTCTGCTCCAGAAGCTCCCCCTCCGCCCCCATCAGCACCGCCGCCGGGCGCAGGATCAGAAAGCCCAGGCCCGCCAGCACCACGCCGATGGCCGCCGAGACGTACACGATCATGGAGAAGATGTCGTTGGCCCGTTCCCGGTCCCCCTGGCCCATGGTCTTGGCGATAAGCGCGCCGCCGCCGGTGCCGAACATGAACCCCACGCAGCCTAAGCCCAGCAGCACCGGGATGATAAGATTCACCGCCGCAAAGGGCGTCTTTCCCGCGTAATTGGACACAAAAAAGCCGTCCACCACGCCATAAATCGCGGTAAAGATCATCATGGTGATGGACGGCAGCGTAAACCGGATCAGCCTGCCGCAGGTGAAGTGGTCCGATAATTGAATGGGCGCTCTGCTCATGACTCCTCCTTGATTTCCTTCGCTTTTTCCCCCAGGGCCTCCTGAAAGCGTCGGGTCAGCGCCAGATATTGCTCCACATCCGCCTGGGGCCAGGCGGCAAACACCTGGTTCTCCGCCTGGATTACCCGCAGGGCGGTCCGGCAGGCCAGTCCCTCTCCCGCCTCCGTCAGGCACACGTCCTTGCCCCGTCCGGCGGCCTCCAGATAGATCAGGCCCTCCCGTTCCATCCGCCGCAGGGCGGAGTTGACGGTCTGCTTGCTCATGCCTCCCAGGCGGCAGACCTCCCGCACAGAGCAGCGCCCCCCGGCGTCGCACAGGGTATACAGCACCCCCATGACACTGTCCGAAAGGCCCCAATGCTGGGCCATATCGTGATAAACCGCGTCGGTCTCCTGCAAAAGATGGTTAAACCGGCGCATATCCCGGGATGTGTATGCCATGGGGCCACCCTCCTTGGTCCGAAATCGTACCCAGATACTATAGTACGATTTCGGACGATTGTCAAGCAAAAACAGACCGCCGGTCCCGGGAAAGAGGGGACCGGCGGTTTGTTTTGTGGTAAAAGGAGAGAGAATAACAATGATAACAGCTTTCGGATTACGGGCTCATCATACCGTCCCGGCGGGAAAAAGTCAAGCGGTCCGGCCCACAGTTTACAGAACGTTCACAGGAAACCGGCAATCTGCCTATTGACGGCCGGCAGCCACGGTGGTAATATTTAGCTCGCTAACATTTAGTATGCTAAGTATTAAAAGTCAGAAGAAAGGAGAAAACTATATGGACTGCGAGAAGAAGCCCGAGCTCATCGGCCCGCTGCTGGGCTACTGCAATCATCGGGCATATCTGAGCATGGACAAAAAGCTGCGGCGCTATGGCGTCACGCCCATCCAGTGCCGGACCCTGACGTATCTGCACCGCCAGCCCGGCCCCGTGACCCAGAAGCAGCTGCAGCAGCATCTGGCCGTGAAGCCCTCCACCGTCAACGGCATTGTGGACCGTCTGGTGGAAAAGGGCATGCTGATCCGCGCCCCCGGCGAAACCGACGCCCGCTGCCGCATCCTGCGGCTGACGGCATGCGGCCAGCAGTTTTATGACGACTTCGTTTCCATCACCCATGAAATAGAGGCCCTGGTCCAGCGAGGCATGACCCCCCAGGAGGTGGATACGCTCCGCCGGCTCCTGCTGCGGGCGGCGGAAAACCTGACATCGGAGGAGGACAACGCATGATTCGTAAATTAGCTCCCTATACCAAGGGATATCGTATCTGGATCATCCTGGGCGTTCTGTGCTCAGCCGGCGAGGCCGTGCTGGAGCTGCTGCTGCCCAAGGCCATGAGCCAGATCGTGGACGTGGGCATTGCCAACGGCGACAAGGAGTACATTCTGGCCATGGGCCTGAAAATGATCCTCATGGCCCTGGCGTCCCTGGTGATGGGCGTGGGGGCGGCGGCTCTGGCCGCCCGGGCCGGTATGGGCTTCGGCGCCAACGTCCGGGCCGCGGAATATGCCCAGGTGCAGAGGTTCTCCTTTGCCAACATCGAGCGGTTTTCCACCGCGTCCCTGATCACCCGGCTCACAAACGACGTCTCGTCGGTGCAGATGACCCTGATGATGGGCATGCGGATGCTGGTCCGGGCCCCGGTGATGCTGATCACCGCCCTGGTCATGGCCCTGACCATCAGCCTGCAGCTGAGCCAGGTATTCCTGGTGGTGCTTCCCCTGCTGCTGCTTCTGGTGGCCATCGTCATCCGCTATGTGGGGCCGTTTTTCACCGCCCTGCAGAAGTCCACCGACGACCTGAACCTGGTGGTCCAGGAGAACCTCAACGCCATCCGGGTGGTAAAGTCCTTCGTCCGGGAGGACCGGGAGCAGGAGAAGTTCACCCAGCGCAGCGAGACCCTGCGCCGGACGGCGGAGCGGGCCTACAGCTTCGTGGTGCTGTTTGTCCCCCTGGTGACCCTCATCATGGGCGGCACCATCATGGCCATCATGTGGCTGGGCGGCCACTATGTGGTGGGCGGCTCCATGCTCTCCGGCGACCTGATCGCCTTCTTCACCTACGCCTCGGAAATTCTCATGTCCCTGATGATGGTGGCCATGGTGATGATGGTGCTGACCCGGTCCATCGCCTGCGGCAAGCGCATTGTGGAGGTGCTGGAGGAGCAGCCCGAGATCACCGACTCCGCCGCCGACCCGGCCCTGACCGTTGAAAACGGCGAAGTGGACTTTGATCATGTCTATTTCAAATACCACAAGGACAGCGGCGCCTGGAACCTGGAGGATGTCTGCCTGCATATCGACAGCGGCATGACCGTTGGCATCCTGGGCGGCACCGGCAGCGCCAAGAGCACCCTGGTGAGTCTGATTCCCCGGCTGTATGAGGCCACGGAGGGTGTTGTGTCCGTAGGCGGACATGACGTCCGGGAATACACCATGGAGGCCCTGCGCCAGGGCTGCGCCATGGTGCTGCAAAAGAACACCCTGTTCTCCGGCACCATCCGGGAAAACCTCCGCTGGGGCCGGGAGGACGCCACCGACGCCGAGATGGAGGAGGCCTGCCGCATGGCCTGCGCCGACGAGTTTATCTCCCGCATGCCCGACGGCTACGATACCCACATTGAGCAGGGCGGCGCCAACGTGTCCGGCGGCCAGAAGCAGCGCCTGTGCATTGCCCGGGCCATTCTCCGGCGGCCCCGGGTGCTGATCCTGGACGACTCCACCTCTGCCGTGGACACCGCCACCGACGCCAGGATCCGCGCAGCCCTGCGCCAGGCCCTGCCCGGGTCCACCAAGCTCATCATCGCCCAGCGCATTTCCTCCGTTATGGATGCGGATCTGATCGTGGTGCTGGACGACGGCAAAATTTCCGGCGCAGGCACCCATGACCGGCTGATGGCCACCAATCGGATCTATCAGGAGGTCTATAAATCTCAGCAGGAAGGAGCGACCATCGATGGCTAAAAACAAGAATCAAGCGCGGCCCGGCGGTCCGGGTCACGGTCCCGGCCGGGGCCACGGCTATCAGAGGCCCCAGAATCTCCGGGGCACGGTGGGGAAGCTCCTGGCCTATATCGGCCGCTATAAGGCGGCGCTGATCGTGGTGGCGGTGTGCCTGGTGCTCAGCTCCGTGGGCTCCGTGGCCGGCAGCTATTTCCTCAAGCCCGCCCTGAACCACATTGTGGCCGGGGACTTCAAGGGCCTGTTCTGGATGCTGGTGGCCATGGGCGGGGTGTTCCTGGTGTCCGCCGGGTGCTCCTATGCCTATTCCCGGATCATGGTGCGCATCTCCCAGCGGACGGTGGCCACCCTGCGGCAGGACCTGTTCAACAAGCTCCAGTCCCTGCCCCTGCGGTATTTCGACACCCACCAGTCCGGCGACCTGATGAGCCGCTTCACCAACGATATGGACACCGTGTCCGACATGATCAGCAACAGCTTCGCCAGCGTGGTGTCCAACCTGCTGACCTTCGTGTGCACGGTGGTGATGCTGGTGTATCTGAACTGGGCGCTGACGCTGATCACCTTCGTGTTCCTGGGTCTGATGCTCCTGGTGGTCAAAAGCGTGGGCGGCCGCAGCCGCACCAGCTTCCAGCAGCAGCAGGCGGCCCTGGGCAGTCTCAACGGCTACATCGAGGAGATGATCGAGGGGCAGAAGGTTATCAAGGTCTTTCACCATGAGCAAAAGACCCTGGACGAGTTCTCCGCCCGCAACAGCGCCTATCGGGACGCCGCCGCCATGGCCCAGACCTACGCCGGGGCCATGATGCCCGCCATGGGCAACCTCTCCCGCATCAACTATGCCGTCACCTGCTGTGTGGGCGGCCTGCTGTCCATCTCCGGTGTGTTCGATATCGGCTCCCTGGGCGCGTACCTGCTGTATGTCAAGCAGGTGTCCCAGCCGGTGGGCCAGATCAGCCAGCAGGTGAACACCCTGCTGGCCGCCGTAGCCGGCGCGGAGCGCATTTTTGCCGTGATGGACGCCGACCCCGAAACCGACGACGGCACCGCCACCCTGGTCCGGGTGCTGAAGGACGGCGATACCCTGACGGAGACGGACCGCCGCACCGGCCACTGGGCCTGGAAGAAGCCCGATGGCTCCCTGACGGAGCTGCGGGGCGACGTGCGCTTTGAGCACGTGGACTTCGGCTATGACCCGGAGAAAACCGTGCTCCACGATGTGTCCCTGTTCGCAGAGCCGGGGCAGAAGATCGCCTTCGTCGGCTCCACCGGCGCGGGAAAGACTACCATCACCAACCTCATCAACCGGTTTTACGACATTCAGTCCGGCGTCATCACCTATGACGGCATCGACGTCCGGGATATCCGGAAGGACTCCCTGCGCCGGTCCCTGGGCATCGTCCTGCAGGACACCCATCTGTTCACCGGCACCATCGCCGACAACATCCGCTACGGCAAGCTGGACGCCACCGATGAGGAGGTCCGGGCGGCGGCCAGGCTGGCCAACGCCGACACCTTCATCCGCCACCTGCCCCAGGGGTACGACACCGTCATCACCGGGGACGGCGGCAGTCTCAGCCAGGGCGAGCGCCAGCTGCTGGCCATTGCCCGGGCCGCCGTGTCGGATCCCCCGGTGCTGATCCTGGACGAGGCCACCTCCTCCATCGACACCCGCACCGAAAAGCTCATCGAAAAGGGCATGGACTCCCTGATGGCCGGACGCACGGTGTTTGTCATCGCCCACCGGCTCTCCACCGTCCGCAATGCCCAGGCCATTCTGGTGCTGGAGCAGGGCCGCATCATCGAGCGGGGCGACCACGCCGCCCTGATGGCCCAGAAGGGCAAGTATTACCAGCTGTGCACCGGCCAGGAGGAGCTGTCCTGACCCAAAAACGCAAGAAACAGCCGCCGCAGCTTGCTCTGCGGCGGCTGTGCGCGTATCAAGCGGCAAAAGCGCCGGTATCGTGCGATACCGGCGCTTTTGCTATAGGGGGAGGGGGAAATCAGCGAAGTCAGGCAGACCGCCTGGCGGTCCTGCTTCGATTCAGGAGTCTCGGAGGTGACTCTGAATATAAATTCATTATACACACTCAATACTGAAAAATCAACCCGAATTTTGAAAAACTTTCAAAAATTTTGTATGTCACCGCAGCACCGCGCACAGTAAGGTCAGGTATCGCGGCAGCTTATCCCGCCGGGGCCACAGCAGCTCCCAGCCCAGCTCCCCCCGGGCGGCGGCCCCCACGTCGCAGCCCAGAGATTCCAGACTGTAGCCCACCGCCTCCGGATGGCGGCAGGGCCGCCCTGCGGGCCGGGTACACGCCGCGCACAGCATGCACCCCCCGGTGGTCAGCACTGCCGCTCCGGGATACAGCGCCCGCAGATGCCCGTCCATCCGCCGGGCGTGGGCGGCGGTCAGCTCCCGGGTATATTCCGCCAGCTCCTCCGGCGTGAACCGCCGCTCCAGCAGCTCCCGGGTAAAGTGGAACTGCATCCCCCGCAGCAGCACCGTCCTATACCGCCCCCAGTATTCCGCCGCCGGAACGTCATAGGGCGGGCAGGTCCAGTACCGCCCATAGTCCGGGCAGGGGCGGCACCCGGCGGCGGGGTCCTTCAGGTCCACATACCGCCTGACGAATTCCTCCGCCGGCACCTTCGCCCCGGCCTGTACAATGGTATAGCCGCTTCCGTTCATCCGTTTCCCTCTCCGATCTCATAGCCGCTGAAATTGTACAGCGGACCCACCCGGGTCTCGCCGTTCCTGACGGATAGCAGCAGCATCTCGCACCCGTCGGAGAGCCCCGCCTCATCCACGCCATAGAGCAGGGTATGGAAATCCTCCGCAAAGACCCGGACGCTCTCTGCCGCCGCGCCGTGGGCCAGATGCCGGGACCGCACCAGCCGCTCCCGGCCGCCGGTCAGGCTCAGCAGCTCGTAGAGCTGCTCCTCCGCCGTCCGGCCATAGCGCAGAAGCTCCCACTGCCCGCCGTTCCGGTGCAGGAACAGGGCCTCATCCCCGTTCTGTCCCACCGGGCCGGAGGACCACACCTCCGTGCCGTCATACCGCAGCACCCGGAGTCCTCCGTCCTCTGCCGTAAGCCGCTCCGCCAGTCCGTCGCCGTCCATGTCCACATAGGTTATCGCCGTGCCGTCAGGCCGGGACACCCCCAGCCCCAGCAGCACAGCATACCCCGGATGGTGCGCCAGGTCCTCCGACACGGAAAAGGCTCGGGCCTTCAGCTCGTCATACCAGGTCTGCACGTCATACCCGTCATCGCCGGGATCCTCGCCCATGTCCACCAGAATATCCCGGCACACCGCCATCATGGCTGCCTGCATCCCATACCCGCCGTTATACCGGCACTCCAGCATGGTGAAGCAGTACCGCAGGGTATCCGCCCCGCCGTCCAGCAGCCGCCGGTAATCCGGCAGCTGCCGCATAGCGGCCTCCACGGCTCCGGAGAAGCTGATGGCCGCCACGCTGTCGTCTCCGCTGACGCTGAGCAGCAGACGATCCAGCTCCAGCACCCGCTCCGGCTCCAGCGGCACCGGCCGCAGCCGCAGCATCTCGAAAACTTCCCCGTCAGCCTGGTGATATTGCAGCAAATACAGCTGATCATCCAGCCGCAGCAGCTGACGGCCGTCCTCCAGCTGGAACAGCCACCGCTCCTGGTACCCGCTGATGTCCGGGCTAAACCCCTCCGGAAACCGGCTGTCCCATTCCTCCAGGCTGACGCTCTGACCGCCCTGGATGGGATACTGACTGTACTTCTCTGGGTCCAGTGCGGTGGTCAGCTGCCCGTCGGCGTTCTCCTGATACCGGGCCCAGTATTTCACGGCTTCATCCCGGAATTGCAGCAGCTCCGCCGACAGGGGAGACGGGCTGGGCAGCTCCGGCGTCTGATACACGCACTCCGCCGTCAGATACGTCCCGTCCTCCGGGAATGCCAGTCCCCGCCCGACGATGCTCAGTCTCGTAGAGCCGCTTTCCGTGGGACGCAGGGCGATCTGCCCGTCCCGGGCGTATACCAGCCAGCGCTCCTGGCCGCCCCACCGGGCCCTGGCGCACCAGATGCGGCCCACGGAGCCGGAAGCATCCCCCTCCGTCCGCATCAGGTCCACATATGCCATGCCGCCCTGCCACGCCGCCGGGGTCCAGGAAAAGTCATCTCCCTGTATCACATCCGGCCCGTCGGCGCTCTCCTTCGTCATCATCCGGTACACTCCGGGCAGCCCCATCCGCAGGGCCAGCTCCGTCCCTGCCGGAACCACCTGCACGCCCCGGGTATACTCCAGGATGGTCTGCAGCAGCTCCTCGCTGTTCACGCCGTAGAGCTTCCCCCGGTACAGCAGCATCAGCGGATACCCGCTGTCGCCGCCGTACAGAAGCTCCCGCTTTCCGGCCTTCCGCCCCATTTGCAAGCAGAAGGGCTTCCTCCCCTGGTCAAAGATATTGTATGCGTAGTTCTCCAGCAGAGGGAAGTCCTCCTCCGTCAGCCCGTTGAGCTGCTCCGCCAGCCGGGAGGTCAGCCCCGGCATTCCGGCCGGTGTCCTGGCAGAGTTCCCTTCCCGCAGATACGTCACGTTCAGCCCCCCAGCCGTCACCCGGCTGGCCCACCCATAGGGGGTCCGGTCCCTGGGGTTGGTCAGCAGGCAGACCGCCGCCGCAGCGCACACCACCACAGCAGCCGCCGTCACCCACACGGCAGGCTTTTTATACCGCAGAGCCCGGCGGATGCGCCCCTTGACGCAGATCTCGCCGAAGGCCACCGGACACGCCGTCACCGCCCGCCGGGGTCCGGCGCAATTCAGAAGCGCCTGGGAATACGCCCGCTTGTCCGGCTCCTCCAGGTCCCGCAGCACCGCCTCGTCACAGGCGTATTCCATATCCCGGCACAGCAGGATATACGCCGCCCACAGCAGGGGGTTGAACCAGTACACCGCCAGCAGCAGAAACGCCAGGGGCTTCACCCAGTGGTCCCGGTGCCGGATGTGGGTCCGCTCATGGGCCAGCACATAGTCCCGGCTTCCCCGGTCCAGGCCGAAGGGCAGGTAGATGCGGGGCCGGATAAACCCCAGCACAAAGGGAGACGGGGCCTGTTCGCTTTCCCACACGCCGTCCTCCAGCCGCACCGCCGTCCGCAGCCGCACCCGCAGCCGCACATAGCTGCCTGCCAGATACAGCGCCATGGCCGCCATGCCCACAAGCCACACCACCGCGGCGATGTGGCCCAGGCTCTGCCCCGTCCGGGCCGCCGTCTCCGCTGCCGCCGCACCGGCGGGACTGCCGACGGCGGGAAGCCCGCCGGATACCGCTGTTCCCGCCGCCGTCAGCACGTCTCCGGAGATAGGCTCCGTGGTGGGCACCAGGCTGACGCCGGCCCGGGGCAGCAGGTCCCCCGGCCACAGCAGCCGCACCGCCACAATGGCCCACAGGCCATAGTGCGCCGCCCGGGGCGCTTTTTTCAGCACCACCCGCAGCACCATCACCAGCAGCACCAGCCACCCGGCGGTAACCGCCCGGTTCAGAATGGTCAGAAAAAGCTGTTCCATGGTCAGTTCTCCTTTCCGCTGTCGTCAATAAGCTGCTGCAGCTGCCGGACCTCCTTTTCTGAAAGCCGCCGCCCCCGGGCAAAGGCCGCCACAAAGGCGGGCAGGGAGCCCTCAAAGGTCTTGTCCACCAGCTGGTCGATCTGGCTCTGCTGCACCTGCTCCTTCGTGACCAGACTGGTCACCACGGCGTTTTCATTTTTCACCACGCCCCGCTGGCTCAGCCGCCGGATCACGGTATAGGTGGTGGCCTTGGACCAGCCCAGCTGCTCCTGGCACAGATGCACCAGCTGGGTGCTGTTCACCGGCTCGTGCTCCCACAGGATCAGGCAGAACCGGTACTCACTCTCGAATATCTGGGGTACGCTCATGTCACGCTCCTCCTTTCAGGTTGAATCTGTTAAACCCTACAATAAGTTTAACAGATTCAACCTCTCCTGTCAAGGCTTTTTATTGACGGAAAACCGGGGGTGTGGTACACTGATGGGACGATCACAAACAGCTTGTGGAAAAGCCTGTCATTGCGCCGGGCCCGGCGGCCCGCTGAGGGCAGCGGGCCCTACTTGGCTCTCCCTTTGGGAGAGCTGTCGGCGCAGCCGACTGAGAGGGTCCGTAGGGGCGTGGGCTCTGCCCCGCCCGAACCTGACTCCCATCAACAGCCTTTTTCCACAAACCGACTATCATCAAGCGAGGAATGCATCATGGAAGAAACCAGGAGCTTTGGCTATATCTGTCCCAAGTGCGGCAAGGCCGTTATGGCCCGGCGCAGCGCCTTTTCCCTGGCGGCGGCCGCCGCCCACATTGAGTGCCCCTGCGGCGAGTCCGACATGCTCATCGAGACCGACGGCTCCAAATTCCGCATGTGGGTGCCCTGCGGCCTGTGCGGCGAGACCCACCAGGCCGAGTGCAGCGCCGAGGCGGTGCTCCATGGCCGGGGCATCGGTCTGGCCTGCCCCAAAACCAGGCAGCTCTGCTGCTATATCGGCCAGGAGGACCAGGTGTCCGCCCAGATGGAGCAGCTGGCCGTCCGGGCAGCCAAGGAGAAGGCCCAGGACCCGGAGGCCTTCACCGACAACATCATCATGTATGAGGTGCTGTCGGAGCTGAAGGACATTGCGGCCCGGGGCGGCATCCGCTGCCGCTGCGGCAGCACCCGCTATGGCATCCAGGTCCACCGGGACTCCGTGGATCTGTGCTGCCGGGACTGCGGCGGCAAGCTGCGTCTCCCCGCCGCCACCGACGAGGACCTGGACCGGCTCTGCTGCCAGATGTCCCTGACCATTCCGGGGAGGGCGTAATATGATCGGACTTCTCTCCAGGTGGTTCATCCGGGACCGGGACAACGTCACAGACCCCCGGGTCCGCCGGGCCTACGGCCAGCTGTGCGGCCTGGTGGGCATCGGCCTGAACCTGCTGCTGTTTGCCGGGAAGCTGTTTGCCGGCGCGGTCAGCGGGTCCGTGGCCATCACCGCCGACGCCTTCAACAACCTGTCCGACGCCGGTTCCTCGGTGGTGACCCTGCTGGGCTTCCGCCTGGCCGGAAAAAAGCCGGATCCCCATCATCCCTTCGGCCACGGGCGGCTGGAATACGTCTCCGGTCTCATCGTGGCGGGCCTCATCCTTCTGATGGGCGTGGAGCTGGCCAAAACGTCGGTGGAGAAGATCCTCCATCCGTCGGCGGTGGATTTCAGCGTGGCCGCCCTGGTGATCCTGGCGGCGTCCATCTGCGTAAAGCTGTATATGTGCCTGTATAACCGCCGCGTTGGCAAGAGGATCCACTCCGCCGCCATGGAGGCCACCGCTGCCGACAGTCTGTCGGACACGGCAGCCACCGCTGCGGTGCTGCTGGCCATGTGCATCGCCCGGTGGACCAGTCTGGACATCGACGGCTGGGTGGGCCTGGTGGTGGCGGGCTTCATCCTGTTCTCCGGCGTCAAATCCGCCCGGGAGACCATCAGTCCCCTGCTGGGCCAGCCGCCGGAAAAGGAGTTTGTGGACCGCATAGAATCCATCGTCCTGTCCCATCCGGCCATTCTGGGTCTCCATGACCTGGTGGTCCACGATTACGGCCCCGGCCGGGTAATGGTGTCTCTCCACGCGGAGGTCCCGGCCCACGGCGATCTGCTGGAGCTTCACGACATCGTGGACAACATCGAAATGGACCTGTCCCGGCAGCTGAACTGCCAGGCCGTGATCCACATGGACCCGGTGGTCACCGACGACGGCCTTACCGGCCCCCTCCGCAGCCGCGTGGCGGAGCTGGTGAAGCAGGTAGACCCCGCCATCACCATCCACGATTTCCGGGTGGTGGCCGGCCCTACCCACACCAATCTGGTGTTCGACGCGGTGGTGCCCTTTGACGAAAAGCTCACCGCCGCCCAGGCGGCGGACAAAATACGCACCCTGGTCCGGTCCATGGATGACGGGCGCTACTTCGCCGTGGTGAAGGTGGAAAACTCGTACATTGGATAACAAACGGCAAAAAGGGAGACGGGCTGCGGCCCGTCTCCCTTTTTGCAGATTGCCAGTTTTCAGATCGCCCCGCCAAAAGCGCCGCGGCCGTCTTTATCCCACCGCGGTGCGGATGCCCAGCACCACCACGGCCACGGCCTCCCGGGCCCAATAGCCCGGACCCAGGGGCCACCAGCTGGCGCAGCCCAGGGACTCCGCCTCCAGGCCGCAGCGCCCGGCCCATACCGAGGCCCGCAGCTGGTGAAAATTGTCCGACGCAATGGCCACCCGGGGGTTAAGCCCCTGCTGCCGGATGATCTCCGCCGTGAAGCGCAGATTCTCCTCCGTGGACCGGGACCGGTCCTCCAGCAGGATGCGGTCCGGGTCGATGCCCCGGGCCGCCAGGGTGTTGCGGAGGCAGGCCGCCTCGGAGATGGGCTCGTTGTTGTTCTGCCCGCCGGAGGCTACGCACCGGCTTTCCGGATGGGCCGACAGGTAGTCATACGCCGCGTCGATGCGGTCCCGAGCATCACCGTGGGCTCGCCGTTGGCGGACACCTGGCACCCCAGCACCACCACGGTGCAGTCCTCCGGCCGGGCCGGTTCTCGGCCTGGACGGCCATCATCACCAGCACCGCCGCCAGCAGGGCCAGTCCCGCCCCCAGCAAGGCCCCGCCGGCGCGGCACAGCCACCGGGGAAGCCGCCGGAACCACCAGGGCCGCAGGAGCATAGCCGCCGCCAGGGCCAGCAGCGCCGCCGGATACATCATGCCGATGTGCAGGATGCCCATGACCAGCGGGGCCATGAAATATGCCGCCAGAGCCAGGCACACAGCCGCCCCGGCATAACGCACCGCCTTCACATCACTTCTCCGCGATATGGTTGGCGATGCGCTGCATGATCAGGTCCAGGGCCACCAGGTTGTGGCCGCCCTCCAGCACCACGATATCCGCATACTTGCGGGTGGGCTCCACGAACTGCTCGTGCATGGGCTTGACGGTGGTGAGATACTGGGTGACTACGGACTGGAGGGTGCGGCCCCCGCTCCTCCACGTCCCGCAAGGCTCGGCGGAGAATGCGGACGTCGGCATCTGTTTCCACGAAAATCTTGATGTCCAGCAGGTCCCGCAGCTCCTTGCTCTGGAAGATCAGGATGACCTCCACGATGACCACCTTGGCGGGCTTGATCTCCACCGTCTCGTCGGTGCGGTTGTGGATGGCGTAATCATACACAGGGCAGTAGATCGTCTCTCCCGCCTTCAGCTTTTTTCAGGTCCCGGATCATCAGCTCCGTGTCGAAGGCGTCGGGGTGGTCGTAGTTCTGCTTGCACCGCTCCTCAAAGGAGCAGTCCTGCCGCTTGTAGTAGTTGTCGTGGTGCACCACGGCGATGTCGTCGCCGAACCGGGACACCAGGTGCTCGGTGAGGGTGGTCTTGCCGCTGCCGGTACCTCCGGCGATGCCGATGAAGATGGTGTTCATATCGCTGCCTCCCGCATAAGACGATTCCGGAATGATTTCTGTTTGTATTATAGGGAACTTCCCGTCGGATTGCAAGGGAACATGTAAAAAAAGCATGAATTTCCAAGGATTTCAGTTGACGGCGCCTTTGAAAATGAGTATGATAATAGAGAACAACTTTCGCCGCCCTTCGGCGTTTTCCAACGGAGGATATATTGTATGAAGCTCATCAAGTGCCCCAAGTGCGGAGAGATGTACTCCGACAGCTATAAAACCTGCCCCTTCTGCCAGGAGGACGAGGCCCTGAAGGGCCGGTCCGCCGCCCCCCACCGCAAGGTCACCAAGCACCGCCGGGCTCCCAGCATCCTGGGCCCCGCCATGGTGCTGGTGGTGGTATTGGCGGCGGTGCTGGTGGGTGTGCTGCTGTTCGGCGGCAAGGGCAGCGCCAATAAGCCCGCAGACAAGCCCCCCGGTGGAGGAGCCCACGCCCGCACCCCCGGCGTTCCCGGCTTGCACGGCCACCATCACCGTCACCACCGCCGACGGCTCCCAGTCTGCCGCCTGCACCGTCCGCCTGCCCCTGCGCTCTCCATTTTATCAGGCCAAGGGAGACCATCTCTGAGTTCTCCACCAGCGTGGGCGCCGCCGTCCAGATGCGCGTAGACGGCACCGAGCAGACCATCACCTGGACCATCGAGGACCCCAAGATCGCCACCGTCACCGCCGACGGTCTGGTCACCGGCGTGGCCAAGGGCAAAAACCGTTCTGAAGGCTACCGTGGGCGACCAGAGCGTCAGCTGCTTCGTCATCGTCAACTGAATCCCCGTATCCTCTCGCCCGCAGCGCTGCTGCGGGCGATTCCGGGCGGGCGTTCCCGCCACCAAAAACGTCACGAACCCGTTGCGGTTCGTGGCGTCACAATCTGTCAAAAAAGTTCTTTCCCTCCTGTATTTCCCCGCCGGTGCGCTCACTTCCCCTCCGCCGGGAACTGGCGTCCCGTTGGTCGATGGTATAGTTTTCCGTATAGATCAACTGCCCGATGGGCACCACGGTGTAACCCTCCCGGATCATGTGCTCCAGCACCGACGGCAGGGCCTCGGGGGTGTGGAGGGCGGCGTTGTGGAACAGGACGATGGACCCGGGGCACAACTTATCGCGGACCCGTTTGCAGATGGTCCCGGCGTCATAGTCCTTCAGTCAGACTGTCCACGTTCCACTGGATAGGCTCCATGCCCATGGAGCGGATGGCGGAGATCACATGGTCGTCGTACTCGCCGTAGGGGCAGCGGATCAGCGCGTGGGGCGTCACCCCGGTGGAGGCAACGATGCGCTGGTTGCTGGCGGTAACATCCGCCGATCTCCTCCGCCGTCAGGCTGTTGCGAAATGGTCGTGGTGGTTGGGTGGCTCATGACCTCGTGGCCCGCATCGTGAAGGGCCTTTACCGACTCCGGGTATTTCTCGCCCAGTCTCCACGCAGAAAAACGCATTGGCCTTCACGTTGTACCGCGCCAGAATGTCGATGAGCGTCTGGGTGTCCTCGTTGCCCCAGGCGGCGTCCGAAGCTGACGGAGCATTTTCTGCCCCGCTCCACGCAGTAGATGGGCAGCTGCCGCTGAGCGGAGGAAGCCATGATGCTGGGAGGGCAGCTGACCACATAAAATATGGCCCTGCCAGCCACCAGCGCCCCAGTGCCGCCACCGCCCGCCGCCGCAGCAGAAATACCCGCACCTTTCCTTGCCCATGGCCATCCGTCCTTTACTGAGTTTGCTACAGCGCGCGCGCTCCGGCTGCGTATGACAGCACAAAGCCCCCGGCCAGCAGGGCTTTATTGCGTGGAAAAAGAGGCCACCATGGATTATTCGGCAAACAGGGGGGACAGATACCGGTCGCCGGTGTCCGGCGGCAGGACCACGATGGTGCTTGCCCGCAGACTCCGGCCGCTGGGCGATCTGCAGAGCCGCCCACACGGCGGCGCCGGAGGAGATCCCCACCAGTACGCCCTCGGCATGGCCGATCTCAGCCCGGGCGAAAAGCATCCTCATTGGTGACGGGAATGATCTCGTCATAGACCCTGGTATCCAGCACCTGCGGCACGAAGCCTGCGCCGATGCCCTGGATCTTGTGGGCGCCGGCCACGCCGGTGGAGAGAACGGGGAGGACTCTTGGGCTCCACGGCCACCACCTTCACCTCCGGGTTCCGGGACTTCAGATACCGGCCCACACCGGTGATGGTGCCGCCGGTGCCGACACCGGCCACGAAGTAGTCCACCTTTGCCGTCGGTATCCGCATAGATCTCCGGCCGGTGGTCTCGAAATGCGCCTTGGGATTGGCGGGATTTACAAACTGACCGGGAATAAAGCTGTTTGGGATCTTCCTTGCCAGCTCGTTCGCCTTGGCAATGGCGCCCTTCATGCCCTTTGGCCCCCTCGGTGAGCACCAGCTCCGCCCCGTAGGCCTTCATCAGCTGGCGGCGCCCACGCTCATGGTCTCCGGGCATGACGATGATGACCCGATAGCCACGGGCGGCGGCCACGGAGGCCAGACCGATGCCGGTATTACCGGAAGTAGGCTCGATGATAACGCTGCCCTCATCAGCAGGCCCTTTCTCTGCGTCATCGATCATGGCTTTGGCCACCCGGTCCTTTACAGAGCCGGCCGGGTTCAGATACCCAGTTTCGCCAGAATGCGGGCCTTCAGGCCGTGCTTCTTTCCAGATGGGTCAGCTCCAGCAGGGGTGCGGCCGATCCAGCTGATCGGCGGGTATAGATATGAGACGCTGCAATTGCTCCTTCTTGTTATAAGATGTTTTCCCTGGTCTGGCAGGAAGCCATTTTACAACATCGGAGAAAACCAGATAATAGCTTCCACGGGAATGACCTCAGTTCTCGAAAACTACTACCAATATGGTGTGTTGGTAGTATATTCCTGCCGGAGGCAAGTCAACCCCATGCGAAAAAATTTCGCATGGGGGGCTTATTCCAGGAAATCCCTGGAGGCTCTTTTCAGGGCATGGATACAGTCGGCCTTCAGATGGTACAGCAGGAACACCACGCAGCTGACGCTCAGGTGATGGGATGAGGCCCAGAAGATGGTGGCAATATCCGGCCAGACCTTCAGGGCCAGGGTGATATAGCTGACCCGCAGGATGCACCAGCAGCCCAGCATGGTGTACATAGGCACCTGGGCCCGGCCCACGCACCCAGCACAGCGGACACACCGTGGGCGCAAAGGCCAGGAAGCAGAAGAACAGTGCCTCGATGTGGGACCGGACGCACCGATGGCCACCACGGCCGGGTCGTCGTTGAACAGCCGCATGGCATGGGGGCCAGGAAAAACAGCGCCCGCCGCCGATGAAGCTCCGCCATGGCCATGGAGCACAGGATGCCGATCCGCGCCCTGCCCAGCGGTCAAACTGCCCCGCTCCCAGGTTCTGGCCGATGAAGGTGGTCAGAGCCATGGCGAAGAAACGGTGATGAACGCGAAGCCTCCACCTTGGGGCCGAGCCGCAGCCCGCGCCGCATGGCGTCAGGCCGAAGGTGTTGATGTTGGACTGCACCACCACGTTGGCGATGGCGATGATGGAGTTCTGCACGCCGGAGAGGAACGCCCTGGGAAGTGATTTTCTTCAGCAGAGGCAGATCAAAGCCGATGCAGCGATCTCCAGCAGTACGGCCCGTCGGTTCCGGGTCAGCTTGATGATGCACAGGTGACGCTGACCACCTGGCGCGATCACGGTGGCTACGGCGGCGCCTGCCACCGCCCATATCCATGGCCCCCACAAACAGCAGGTCCAGGGCCGTTGACCGCCGACGAGATAACCAGATAGTACAGGGGGCTGCGGCTGTCGCCCACCGCCTGCAGAATGCCCATGCCTGCGTGCCAGGATGGTGGCCGGCTTCCCAGGAGTACAGCCGGAAATACAGAATGGAGGTGTCCAGCACGTCCGCCGGTCGCGCATCCAGGCCAAGGATGGTGGGGGGTGAAGAATACGCCCAGAAGCGTCAGCAATACGCCGCAGCACAGGGCGAGCAAAGTCCGTATGGACGGCGGCGCGGACCTTTTCATAGTTGCTGGCCCCGAAAATACTGGGCAATGACGATGCCCGCGCCGATGAACAGACCCCATAAAGCCTGTCATCATAAAAATGAGGTTGCCGCTGCTGGCCACAGCGGCCAGAGCCTGTTGCCCACAAATTTCCACGATGACACTGTCACCGTTGTTATTGCTGCTGGCAGAGAGATTGCCCCAAAAGACCGGCACTGCAAAGCTGACCATGCGCTTCCAGATGGAGCCGGTGGTCATATCAGTGCAGTTGATGGCGGCCACGCCGCATCGCCTCACTTAATAAAGGAAATCTCAGTTCCTTCATTATAGGGGAAAATGCGGAAGGTCAACCCTTCATCGCCAAAATAAGTGTTTTTAATCTTTGAATCGTGCACAAAAGCGAAAAATACGGCAAACGGATTCCGGTGAAACCGGCAGAAAAAAATAGTTTACTCCGCGCAGCGTGGGATACTTGCGCGGAGAAACAAAGGGGAAATAAATCGTTGTCAGTCGGCCAGGATCCGCACCGCACCCATAGGTGCTGCTGTAATAACCATCGAAATAGCTGATCTTGGCCCCGCCGTTGGGAGGTGGCGTGGATGAA